>Ga0210059_1004836_pt1 | contig 21707 bp, 16 predicted proteins | sample Ectturendosymbi2_FD_188042 | JGI IMG/M metagenome (GOLD analysis project Ga0210059, IMG submission 188042) | Ecteinascidia turbinata endosymbiont from Florida, USA - Sample 2 (SPAdes) (version 2) | ecosystem: Host-associated > Tunicates > Ascidians > Unclassified | place: Key West, Florida...
AGCCTGATTGGCCACATTGACATATTCTTTTTCCGGTGTTTTTGTTTGTAATCTCTGGTTTCTGCTTATTGTTCGGATGAATGTTGTTTCTTGCCGAGTCACTCTCTAGCCTGTGAAATATTGTTTCTTAGCAAAAATGCATTCTAGTATTGATATCATAAATTCTATCGCAACTAACTGTATGTGCATTTATTAAGCACATTCACGACTACCGGAAAACAAACGGGAACCTTGCGAATCAGCGAAAACATAACTTTTACAAACGATGACGTCATGAATTACGTCATAGGGGCCCACCGGTAAAAATTGCCCCGGGCCCCCCTACCCTTTAATCCGGCTCTGCAAGCAGGTGCGTGTGCAACTAATTTTCTCAGTTTATTATCGGTAGATTATTGACGTCTTTGAAAAAACCAAGGCTAAAGAAGTTCGGACATGCTCATCTGTCGCAATGCCGAAGGGATACATGGTCAAGGGAATTTTCACAAGTCACAGACCATCTTGTTTTGCATGCAGTTGTATCGTGCAGTTCCGACTTCCTTTTTCGTGGTTTAAATTGTCAACTTTCGATATCATTTATAAGTTGACCTTTTGTCTTTAAGTTTTTGCCTTTAATCGAAATTTTAGGACGAGGATTCCTTTACTTTGTTGAAAAACAAGAAACGAGCAATCACTCATGGGAAATGTTTGGATACTGTAATCTGGACAGCTTGCACACCTCCATTTTTAAACGTATGATGCTGAAAGCGTTTAAAATTACTCTGTTGACACTTGGCCTGGTACACTTTTGATGTTGCTAGGCAACGCAGTGTAAATCAGATTGTAGAAACAAGGCATGCCAACCAGATCACATATCCAACGTGCACAAAATTGTGTATTTTGTTGATTTGAGATGATTTCACGTGTGGGAATTCAGCCAGCAAGGTTTGTTTGGTAGCCAAGTCTGACCAGACCACGGGTTCACTACTGTACGAGAGATGAAGTACACTTCACAACACTGCTGTGAAAACCAATGGAGGGCAAAATGGCCTTAAATCGCGAATGCGGTTTTCCGAATTATACAAAATCATGGTGACTAAAGTTACTTTCGTAGGTTTTAGGGGGGAGATCGCCCCACCCCTGAATCCGCCCGTGGGGATTACACTTCTGTAACTATTACCTGCTATGACGGCAAATTACCCAGCCTATCCTCTGAAGACGCAGGTTATACCACGCTCATGGAGCCAAAGACGGTGTGTCGCCTTTGTGTTTCGGTTTGATTTGCTTTAATCACAAGGAGCTGAGAAATAAGACTTCCTTTAGTTACTCTGGCGTTGTTGGAAACTCACTTTTGCATACAAAAGGCCGCAGCAGGGGTGGCCAAATCGTTCGCCTTTAAGCCAGCAACTATTTTGTTTGGGACACCGCCTCTCAAAGCACAAAACGACATGATATGCTACAAATTACGGGGCATTGCCCCCTTGGAACTTCCTGGCCACACCTACGGGCAGCAGCACTTCAAATAGCCAGCAAATGTAGAAGTGCTGTTGTGGTAGCGGCTACTGCTCTGTCATATGCACCAGACTTCGCGTATGAAATTCAAGATTATCTGGCGTTGCTTTTGTTGTCAGAAGTTCACCAGCACCTGTCGCAGTGGATTCAGGTGTTACCAACCCACAATGTAGTATCGCTATTATAGCAAAGTTTTCTACGTAACTCCAACCTCCACACGCAGTTTCCAGCGTTCACAGTTATTTCACACGCAATAACCATGCAGCACATGAAAATGATAGAAACTACAACCCCAAACCACCTGAAACACTGCAACAGCAGTTCGTAGTACGTTAACGAGAACAAGCACTTTCGCTTCCAGCAAGCTTCGCATTTCGAAGACCTAGAAACAAAACTCCATCAGAGCCTTGAAAGTCTGCTGGCGAAAACTGCGAGCTGATAATTGTTTCGGTTTATTAACATCTGGTCCAACACTGTCTCCCACACCATTAGGTGAGGATGAGTATTAACAGGAGACGTGTTTCAACTATTACTACACATTGTAACAGTAAGTTGACATAGGATGTCACTTCTCTAAACCGTATGTCCAGGTAGATAACTGCCAATGCATTCACAACTTGTTAACGAATGTTAATGGCGGTTATAAACATTTTTCAAGTTTTATGTAACGGTATAGGACAGGCAAAGGTTTGGTAGTGTGGGTTTTGATCTTCTTTAAACTGATCAAATATGAAAACGCCGCTGCTATACCATGCTTTGGAGAGAAAAAAACGAGGACTAACAAATGAAAAACCAAAAAGTGACTTTGGAACATATTTAATATTCATGTTTTGAAGAACCATTCAACTTTGATGTTCTAGCATTTTTATCAGTTCTGGTCAATAAAACTCATCAATGACAGATCCACACGTGGGGTCGGATAAATCACACAGGCTGCGAGCAACCCATAATGTCAGAGACCTGGGTTTCGGTTTGTTTAGCAAAGTGCAAGCAGGTTGAAACGCACGAAAGCTGCGCAAAGCTCTAATTGATGACGATCGGGTGGTGTGCACGCAATGCAAAATCAATGACGTATACAGCGAGATAAAGAAACGTTACACGAAGTACGGTATTGCAGCTTGCCGAGGGCGACGTGCTTCATACAGATTCAACACTAATAATAAAACGAATGTACCGTTGCGTGATGTAAATGCAGAACCGTAACACGTTTTTTTTCCGCTTAGTTGCCAGACATGATTGATTATACCACGACTTGAGTGCCAACAGGCTATCGCAACAGCCACTTCACGAATGCCAATTGATTTCTCCACCTCGACATCACGTGTATCCCAGTACTAGACCTTACGCGGCATTCGCTAAGAACGACAAGGAACCTGTCACGATTTGATTTTGAGAACCGTTACAGCAACGCAAGCGGTAAACCGTGGAAAAAAGTCCACAATAATGGTATGTTCAGTCAGTCAAGTTGGTGGATGAATTAAGTCGTATGAGGAATTGGATGCAGCAGATCATTAAAAGCAGTTAAGCAAGTGGTAAATGCTGTTAAAAATTAAGTACAACTTACAATGTACGAATAAGGGACTGTACTCTTATCGCACCTGACAATAAACAGCGGCCAGTACGACGAAAGGATCCTGTGCTAACGTTTGATAGTGGCTGGGTTGTTCTTGCGCCAGCAGAACCCAACTCTTTCATTTGCAAATCGGGTTGCCACGGTTGTCGATCACTTAATCTTAAAGCAGTGCAAAACCCAAGTTGAAATGCAGAAATGGTGCTGAGAACATCAGCAAATATTCGCAACGTGATGACGCAATGTTCGAAAATGAGCAGCACCGGTCACATCACATTAACGTCTGATTCTGTAGTTCACCTCTGAGCGAGGTATGTTTCGTGAACAACCCTTGGTGAAACATATACGCTCTTACAGAAATAGTGGCAATGAATGTCCAGCGCAACAACACTTTTTAAAAAGCGCAGTGGAAAACATTACTTGCTCTCGCCACGTAATAATACTGGGATTGACAGGGGAGGAGGAAATGAAAGTACAAGTATTAAAACGCGCGCAGATCACATTTAAGTAATACGTACACAACCAAAATTTTCTCTCTAACGCATACTTCCAGCTTTTGCAAAACTGAGGTATGTGGACGTCAATCAACCAATTGACTCCCAGCCACCAATGCGAGCGACACCACTTGGTTTGATTTACCCAGGCGTACCGCCAGGCCCGCAACCAGTGGGGGCAACCAAGCAATTACCCTTCCAAAATTTTTAAAAACATGTTTAGTTGTCAGGTACAACGACGACAAGTCACAATGATTTTGCCTACCCGGAAAATATCAGCTATTTGCCGCCTTGGGTACAGCCAAGAATTTGGTAAGAGGTGAGAGTTGAACCAAAACAACCTTTGAAAAATCGGGAAATTCTCGTTATTGGAATCGCCAAATGTATGCACCTATTTACTAGATAAATGACTGTACTCACAACTTAAAGTTCTCTAAATTGTTGCCACACCTTTCGTTGAGTTGGAGTGTAAATACCTGCAGTTGCAATTAAGCAAGTTGTAAAGGGGGGATTTAACCCCATAGTCTCCTGACTACACCACTGAATTTACCCAAAAACATGCGGATGACGATGGCACTAAGGACGAGTTGTAGTATGACACAGAAAACACAGCTTACTGAAGTACATCTTGGGCATCATAAAAAAATTGAAAAGGTCATGGCATGCAAGCATGAAACCTATGTTAATTTTCACCACGATTTCAAGTACCAGTGGATTGTTGAGTTTATACCAGGTCAGAATACGGATATTTTTCAGTGTGGAATAAACACTTTTGATGAAAACAACATCTTGTAAGTTGTGGCATTCAACCAACTATATATTGGTGAAAAGGTCACAAGCCATTGAAAGTGGTGCCGCTGAAAGACTTGTGATCTGAAGCACATGACAGGTTCTTGACTTCACAGCTAACAATAATTTCGTAACCCTGATAACAGTGTACCACCAGTATTTCGCGTATTGCATCAAACATGATTAATTAGGCTTCAAGCACACACAGTACATTCATGCACAAGTACAATTCCAGGTACTATCACATCATGTTTTCGCTGCAAAATTTAAAATTACTTCATGCAGGCAAAGTATCTAAAGGAAAGTGTTTGGTCAGGTACAAAAATAAACGCTTGCTACAGATCACAATGATTTCGCTTATAGGGTAGATAAGCTCGATTAGTGCAAACCAGAATTTAGTGAACAGTGATGCTTTGAGTACTCAGAACAACTCACCTATTAAACAATTCAATTTAAATAATTTAAAAAGGACTTTACTCAACCAATTAAAAATAAATAAGGGCAAACTTGTTCAAAAACCAAAGTAAAACCGAAACATTACAGCGACTGAGCGGATGTCAGAATTGCGCGATAGAAATCGCAACACAAAAGTAGCGTAAGTTGCGTTCAATGGCGTTTCACTGCCGTGCCTTCGAAAGTTCATGCGAACCAGACTTGGCATTGAGTCAATAATGGTTGCTTTGTCTGGAGTCAAGAATCACACCCCATACGTCGAAAACGAACTCCTGTGGGAAACCGAAGTCGCCAAGTTGCTCGCTTAGGGTCGTCACGAAGTCGTCAGGGTTCTTTTTGTCTTTGCCGCATTCCCAGATCGTGCTCGCTACACACCCGAAACATGGAAGAGTATCGACACATGCCGCACTTCGGCGAAACAAAACTAAAGTTACGTTTAGAGTTTACACAATGACAAAACATATTTGCTCGATATTCAGCAGCACAATAAAATCATTTTGCGTATTTTCAACAGAAAAAGCAGCGGGTTAGCCAGTTGGTGCTTGAGCAGGGCCGGCCCTAGTAGATACGGGGCCCAATGCAAGACCTAGGCGCGGAGCCCCTCTGAGCAGTGATTTTATGACGTCATCGTGTTCCGTCAACCGTGTTACGATCGTGGTAGAGCGCAGATATACAGTGCAACACTAACACGAGAATTGAGCACGTTTGCTAACGTTCGAGACGAAATTTGCTCGTTCCGACGAGAGCGTACTTTATTAACAATGAAATTGATATGTCGTTTCTACTGAATTATCAAGCGCAAGGTGCATCTGGCAAAAATGAACAATCTACCCAAACACCATAACGCGGGTCCCAATGCAGCTGCATCGGTTGCATCGGCTTAAGGCCGGCCCTGTGCTTGAGTTCAACTCAGTTGCAGCAACGACTGAGAAGAACTTGTGACAAAGCGTAACTTTGTTAAATTCTTATTTGAATGAACAACCAATAACTACTATTTCATAGTTTTCGCAGTTGGAAAATGACGCATTGTCGATACGTTTTCTTTGTGGGTGGTGTATGTGGTTGCATCGGCGACCTAATACTGGTTTCAACACAGACGTTAAATCGTACATTTGAAGCTTAAATGGTCGCGAAAAAATCAAACTAGTATGGTATCTAGCAGCTTCAGATATGAAATTCGTGAAGTACAGACGCGGTAGTTTTCTACGATATGATCTGAGCTTGAACCGTTTAATGAGATCCTTTTAGATAATACACGCTGTTCCTTTGCAACTTACCAAGCTCCCTGTCACGAATGCCCAAGAAGCTGTCCAGTAAATCATCTATTCGGCTCACTGCTTTATCCTCACTTTCGGTTGGCTGCGCAAACACAGTGTTACGAAACTTCGACTCTATCAAATTCATTTCACTACCACAACCCAAGCAAAACACAATACGAAGCAATACTACATCGCATCAAAAACTGCAGTACAACGTACCACTGCCTCTAATGTGGCTGGACCTTTAGACCGCAGCCTCAGTGTCGCTTTGCCCGTTCCTACGTTGTTGCTTGAGACTGGCTGAGGCTTGGCAGATCCTCTCTGCGATATCATGTCTGTGTAAGAAGATATCCAATGTTAAATGATTCGTACTTACATATGCACTGTGACCGATTTTGGTAAAAGCACATTTTAAAACTTAAAAATTTAACAGTGGAATCGTACGGAACTTGGATGCTTGGACCACTGAAATACATATACATTGGAGTGTACGCAATGTGTGCCATTACACACTGCTTATTCACGCATCTTCATCAGTCAATAAGTTATTACAGTGACACATTAGGTCTAGGGTTTTACAGCGCTGACGAGCTATTGGTTCGCGAATCACGGCTCGATGGTTTGAACTGTCGCACCATCGAAAAGGGAAAAAACATCGGCGAAGGTTTCGAAGCTTTAGTACTGAGCCGCTGCCGCACCGAACGGCCTTCGCTTTCGACATCACGAGGTTACAGCCAATAAAACAATGCGAGATGTATTGATAATGGCATGAATAATGCATCATACGGCAAGTCTACGACCGGATAAGAAATTGTTGAGAAGTGCACCCAAACCACAATCATCAGTCTCGCATCACCGTTCGACAATAATTAACCATTGCATGCAACGCACGAACAGACGCTAACGCAAACGCGCCCAAGCTTACCGAATGCTTTTTGGGGTTCAACCAGTTGCAAATTAAATGTAGTTTCCAGTGGCAGGTCTTTTAGCAACCTCGCTACCTGGTAATGTCGAAAGCCCACAGTGGACTGTTCGCCAACTCCCTGAATGTGGTCGCCAACACAAATTGTTTTGCACCTGTCTGCAATGGAGTTTTGCTGCAACGAAAAATAAGTAGCTTTATGTTATCTTCCATATACGATGTTATCCTCTCTTAACAGCATAGTGCAGAAACTGCAGCTGCCTTAATTATATGTTCTAAACCACGCTGCTCCATTGAACGCATGAATAACAAGAAAATCTCCATACAACATCCATTACATGGCAATGGTGCGTCTGTCCTGAATGGCAACCATGGCAAAGTTTAAATGTGGGCATTTCAATAATTTTACCATAAGGTATAGCAGTGTTTTTTAAGGTTTTTAAAAGGGTGTCGTGGTTGAGCTTTAGGGTGTCAACACCATTTTCCCTTCTACAATGTCTGATACTTTTACTGATTTTCACAAAAACATAAGTTTCTGTCTTATTTGAATACGACATTTATTTTTGGTACACAAAGTAAAGACAATCTCATAAATAGAAAGGTTCAATGTAGGCCTACATACTCATTCATTCACTCATTTTGGTGCCCGCTTTTCCTTTGGGGAGAGTCGCAGGGGCAACTGCCCTATACCTCACGATCATCAGCATGCAATTTCAGATAGTTCTGCTGTTTCCACACCAAGACGGGTCCAAGCAAGGTCGGAGATATAGTCACGTCACCTGGGCCGCTTTCCAGTGGGTGTATAGACTGTAGCCCGAAGGACTTAGTTCGCCATTATTTGCTGGGACATTCTGCATATGCATGGTCAACTAACATAGCTGGGATCTCTCGATTCGGGGAAGTGGCTTGACATTCCGGGCTTCATGGATTACAGACCTGTGCTCCTTGTCACGAAGTGTCACACCGTGGACTCATCGCAAACATCCCATCTCTGTCGTCTGTTCTTTTGTCAGTATACTTTCAGTCGTCACCAAGATTCATGACCACACGTGAGGATCAGAACAAAGACGATTTAAAAGCTGAAAGCTTTGCGGTATTTGAAAGCATCCGTTTCATCACGGAGCAATAAAGCTCACGCAGAACCAGGGGCGGATCCAACGAGGGGCGATCGCCCACCTTAAAACCTACAATACCTCAATATTTTAGTGCTGATTTTCGTTCCTTCTTGGTCGCACGCAACAGAAAATCGATCAAACGCGTGCTGAAGACCCTGTTGAGAAGATCCACGTGTGCAGTACCAATTCGTCCGCAAAAAGCAAACGGTTCATCCTGCAGTTCCCAACAGTGACACCCTCGTCGACGCGTCTATGACTGTCTATCCAATTCATATAGACCAGGGCTCACCAAATTTTTGGGAGAGGACCACATAAGCTATTGCAAAACAGTTCGAGGGCCGGACATCTTGCGTAATGTTATTTTTTAGGGATATGTTACATTCTACCAAATCAACACATTTTTCGTAAATATATTATTTTTTCATTTTTGGCAAAATGTATTACGGCCGGGTGAAACGGCTTCACAGGTCGGATTTGGTCCGCGAGCCATTGTGTAGAGAGCATTGATATAGACAGAACAGTGGTGACAGCACACACCATTGCCTGGGTCCAACACCAACGCTGAACGGTTGTGATTTACCTCCATCCACACGGACACAATTTTCTGTGCAGGAATACAGTTACTTGATGGCCAGCAAGAGGCACCAGTCAACACCGTTTCTCCCACAACACTCACAGAACGTTTCATGGGGAACCCGGCAATACACTTTCCATACTTTCCCGAGGTCGACAAAACATGTCTATACTTCTTTGGCATGCTCCCAGGATTTCTCGAAGATTTGCTGAAGAGTGGAAATTTGTTCTGCAGTGCTACGGCAGCAACGAACTGGGTATCATCCAGCTTTGGTTCAATTATTTTCGTGGCATCATGGCATGCGCTCTTCCTGGGAGACTAAGCAAAGAGATGCCGCGGTAGTTGGTTCATTCACCCCCGTCTTCCTTTTTGTGTTTAAAGATGATCAATTTGCCAATCTTCCGTAGAACTGTGCCCTTCCAAAACGCCATGCCACTTAACACACAACCATCCGGCGTTCTAAGTTCCCCAAATTCACTAACAAACTTTTCACAATTAGCTTTAAGGTCGGATTTAGCAGCGGCATCAGAGAGCTTATTGATGCACAGTTCTACGGAAGCTTTCATCTGCGCAAAGTTAAAATATCCTGCCAGAAAAACTTTGCTCAGTTCTGTCAGGTGAGGTGCATATGTTGACAAAAGGAAAGCAGCATGTTGAAATTTTTTGTTTTCATAAGTCGCAATAAAACAACGCACATTGCATCATTTTTATTTTCTGAGAGTTGCTTCAGTGCGGCCTAAATCTCACTCCTTGCTCTCACAGCTGCCTCACTCGACAACCACCTTGTTTAGAATGCGCGCTGCAACTGCCGACCTTATGTCCTTATTGTAGTTTGATGCATCGCCAGGCAAGCCGATCGCAACGGTGAAACAGTAAACCACTTCCATAATTGCAAGAAAGTGTTTTCGCAGTTTTGTACACTGTACTGTACAAATCTGCGGCAGTATAGTAAGAGGCCGAAGCGCGGCGGTGCCCATGACAATGCACAGATATCTAACTTACAATTGCAGCCATCTGTTGCAGTGGCCACATGCAGGAAAACATGTTTTCCTCAATTCGTTTCACTTCAACATAAGGCAAAACCATATCTTAGCCTTCAGAATATAGCATGTCATTGCAAAATTTTAGGGTGTCATTTTGACACCCAAAAACGGCTTAAAAAACACTGAGGTATAGGCACATTTTTCACGAAAAAGAAAGCATGACGCAAATAAATTCATATTTTAGTGTTCTTTTGGTTTTCAGTAAGTTGTTGTTTTCTGCGTTTATCGGAGTATTTTCCGGTGATTTAGGGTTTTAATGTATCCATCCACATCTGGATTCGACATCATTTATCAAGTTTTGTTTCTGAGTGTTGGCTAGTGGGCCCCTACAGTGGCCAGTGGGTCCCTCCTTTCAGCTAAGTTTTCTCCCTAAGCATTGTTTACAGTATTTTTTTATTTCTGTTTCTACTTTGACAAGCACCAAAAAGGGGCGCATTTATATCAAAGGGGCGCCATTCAACGGGGCATAGAACTCACAAAAGTTTAGGGGTGAAGTTGCCTCAAACTGCCTCCCTTGGATCCGCAACTGTGCGTAACAGTCAGATTCTAACAGCCACGGACTTAAATTCGTCTCAACCCGATTCTGACTAAAATCCTCTTGCCTGAATCGTAGCAGCACGGACTGTCTTAGCTTTTCTTGAATCGTAGCACCACGGACTGTCTTAGCGAGAAAGGACGAGGTCTTGTAGAATGGCACGCAAGCGTTATTGTTTGGTCACAATGTCTGGAGTCCTGTTGTGTCACAACACCACAGTTTTGTCACAATGCTTGATGGTGCTGGCGCAACTCGCACTACATGAGATAAGGGGGCTGCGTTGATGTTTGGTTGTGTGGGGCGCAAAATAGAGGTTCAAGAAACTCCAATTCAGATACTGTTATTTTTGCCAAGCAATTCTTGCGTTCCTATCAAAGTGGCGCCTGACACGAGCCATGCCTGCCAACCCTAGATACGCCACTGTTACAAAGTGATTAGCCAAGGTGGTATAGTTTTCCTGGCTATGGCTGAAGGAAAGGTACGCAAATGCAAAACGAAGATTCATGTGAAACACATCAATACGGTCAGTCACAAGCACCAGAACCTCACTTCATAACTTGAACGTAGCGACTGATATTGGTGGTGTCATAGTCGAGGCTGGTCCGTACAAAGCCAAGTCGTATGTTCAAACCTCAGGGTACAAATGACTGAAATCAAAACTTGCTGCAATCCCACCCAAGTCAGAGCGCATGAGATTGAAGCCAAGGCATCCCGTGGTCCTTAAAGTTTTAACACCTCGATACACCGAAGTCAAATTTTCATCAATCTGGATACCCCTTTTCAACAAAGTTTGCTAACAAAGTCAACAGGTATCAAGTCAAAGTTAATCTGGATGGAAGCAAGTCCAAGTTCTTAGAGAATGAGGACTTCGGTCTGGATTTGGACTTTACTTCCCAACACTGTTGGGAATACCCCCAGCATCTAATCCCAATACCCCCTGGGACTGTTGAGGCACCACTTTAAGAATGCCTGGCATAGACAGTCTAATGCAACTTTTGAAAGCTATTTTTCTTGCTGAGCACTTCAAGATAAAAGTTTTCATACAATATATCCTCTGACCATGTAGGACACGAAAGATATTTTAACTGCAAGATTGTTTAACCGGCCATGCAAGCACAATTGCTCTGTTGGGAACTAATTTTTATATAAGCTTCATGCTTCACTACATTCAGTAGAGCTTTTTCATAAAAATGACAAAAAAACTTGTTGCTTTCTCCCAGTCTCCTGATCCTAATATGATTTTCACCATGCCATGCTCACTATCTACCGAATTAGTGAGCAAAACACATGCAATAAGTACTTCACCCACCATTTTTCATGGATGCTCAGCAACATCGTTCAACGTGACAGTCAGCAATCATGCACTTGTTTGACATTTTGCATCAGAAGTTATTATCAAGCATCACATACTTTTATTCTTTTGACGAAAGGGTAACCAGTTCCATTGTCAGTAATTGTAAGACCCAAAGCTGGCTCATTTTTTGTTAACGTCACACTCTTACTCTGTCCTGTGCAAAAAATGTCATTAATGCATTTATGGAAGTGAGAATGACGCCAACCTGCAATTAACCTATTGATCTAAAGAGAAAGTAAGACAACTGTGAAAACACAAACGAGCCATTTGCAGAAAATTTGTTTCCTAGTAATTCCAAAGAATACATTTATTTTGTGAAAACTGGTTCTGTGCAAGTTTTCTGCCAATCACCAGTGGCTCAGCCATAGCAACATAGACGATCAACGTCGCTTATTTTTGAAGAGAGAATAGCATTTCCTTCCTTTTCTGCACAGAAACATTTCCACAGCAGAATACACTTTTGGAATCACTATTACATACTACTAACAGGACACAAGACATATTTTAATGTTTTAACTTAATCAGAAGTAATCTTAACATAAAATAGAATGCGAAGTCTTCAAAGTTGTGATTATATATATATATATCAAATCAATATCATTTATTGAACACACTTGCCATATCTGTTTGTGGTTCTAATAAAGAAATTTTAAATATTGTCTCCATGAATGTCCATGTAGGATCTATCTCAAACCCCCTTAAATATGCTTGAGGCAAGTAGTTACTTTCATTCCAACATGAAGTGCATATTTTGCAAAATGTTTTATTTTTAGCAGTCATAAACAAGCCTGTTTCATGAACACCACTGATGAGCTAAAGTCTGGATTACTTCCTAATAATGCCATATGAAGTTGAACTATTTTGCCACCAACATTGTTTTGAGCTACATACAACCAAACACACTTCAATCTTCAACAAAATCTAAATCAGGAGTTCCCAACCTTCCTCTGACCATGTACCCCTTCAGCATTTCAATAGATGAGCACATACCCCTAAAATTTCTTATGAAAAATGGTTGAGTAAAATAACAGAAATCCATTGAATTTGATTAGAGCTTTCAGAACTATAAAGGTAGACTCCATTTTTATGTCTCAAAGTTACTAAAAATAGAATGTTTAAAATGGAGTCTGGACCTTTAATGTATCCCTTTAGGTAGGCAAATGTACCCCTAGGGGTACAAGTATCCCAGGTTGGGAAACTCTGATCTAAATCATGGATGAAGAACCATGTTCTGCTTCAAATATGACTAGCACACAAAAGATTTCAGAACCAACTATTTTCAAAACACATTAAACAAAAAGTTTCTTCACTTAGTGCAAACTTTAAGCTAATCACAATAAATACCTCCAAAAGGCAAGATGTCAGAAGGAAGCACTTGATCAGCGCTTTAGCATTTTGTTATGAATAAGACAAAGCTATCTGCATCTTACAAAATACCTTTCACATGAGCAAATATGAAGTCCTCCAATCCTATCTGCCCTCCAAGGAGTCGCTCCATGTCACATTTGTGTGTATTTAGAGTGCAAAAAATAATCTTTAAAGAAAAAAATGAAAGTGCAATCATGCAACATGCCACTGTTATTGTTAATGTAGGCAATTGCAATTTATACAAGTAGTACTTACCTCATCAACAGGTACAGCAAAAGCATTTGCAATCTTGCTGTATAACTCACGGATATTTGTAAACCCTTCAATTCTAGCCGTGGGACTGCCATGGGCAAGCTGCAAAAAAAGAACAATGGAACAAAACAAGCTTTTGTGATACTAGCATCAAAGCTTGACACAAAACTGTCTCAAATATAGGCCTACCTTGCTATCATTTCTTGTCACTGAACACAAGAAGTTCTACATATTATTGCCATTACAGATAGACTGATATGTCGGGCCAATATTTGGGTCTTATCGATATCAGCCTCATTAGGTGTTGACAAAATGCTGTTATATTCCTCACGCATGCAGACAACTTGCACAAAAAGGACAATGAACCAAGTCAAGACAGTTATCTTGCAGCAATGCTAGCAGGTGTGTTTTCATAAACAAGCAGACAAGGTGAACCATGGAGCACATGTTAGCTATCACAGCCGAAACAAAAGCATCATCATTGATCAGATTAATTAAAAATCATAGCAAAATATTGAAATTGCTGCATTTTGAAAAATTTTAGCTCAAAAATCTTGATTTTTGAAGTTTTTGAAAAAAAGATAAGGCACAGAATACACTATATAGTTTTGATAATGAAGTAGGAAACAATATTTAAAAATTTTGGAAATATCAGTTATTGGTATCAGCTATCAGTCCATGAATTGCTGATATATCAGTATCGGCTCCAAAAAAGCCATATCAGTCAATCTCTAACTGCCATTGAACAAATCTCATGAAACTTCAAAGCAATCAAGCTGGGATATGGGAACCATTAGGCAGGTGGAAAATATTTCTCCACTCTGGCAACCCCTGCAGCTGAATCTGGCCCCAGCGAACAGGCAAGGCTGTTCTTTGGGACTATAATGTATATGTGAAAGTGTGGTCTACTGAGGTCTAGACAACTTCATGACCCTAACCATTGCCCAGGCTTGTTGTGGAAAAACAAAGAGAAAAATCAACAACTGATGAGAGGTCACTCCAGATGCTACATTCCAGTTGCAGTAAATCAGTGGTTAACAGCAGTCTACTGGTTTTAATTCGAGTTTGCTGAATGAAGAACATGGCAGCACAATGGTGCAAAGCAGTGGTCCCCAACCAGGGAGGAATTTCCACTTTATACTTAAGTTACCTATTCATTGTAAGTGTTGTATATCTTTTTTAAGATGACACTGGCTCTTTCATGGTATGGTTTATTCATGCATGTTTGTGACTCGAAACACGAATGCAGCAAGAGGAAAAACAGCAGCATCAAAGATCACAAATTAATTTCATGTTTATGAGAATATGAAAACATCAGAAGTGTCAGGTTTTACAGTTTAATGATCATGTTATAACATGTTAAATCACAAAGGGTTGGCGAAAGACCACCTGGGTCAAGTTCTCAGCCAGCCCTGTTGCTAGCACAAACCAATTTTTAATTGGAGATGTTTCGCAAGTAGTAAAAAAGCAACAAAATGCGTCGAATCAATTAGTCATATCACTGTATATTTGTAACTTATTGAGTGGACTATCACACGATTTTGTTGACAAACTTTAGTTCCATCCATTATTTGACATCAAATGGTTTTGTGCCACTTTCATTAATCAAGGTATTATTGTCAATGAAGACAATTGTTCCAATTGTAGTTGATACTAGCCTAAGAACCCGAACAGGGGAGGAATGAAAAGTTGTGAAATGAGCAAAGGGAGGAATGCATCAAAAATGGTTGGGAACCACTGGTGTAAAGCAAGTGTCTCACTGATCAGCTTCCCCTGTCTTACACCAAGCAGGCCCTATCCAATAAGGTGCTGTCCCTTCCACCTTCCTCATCAGGGTAAATAGGGATAGAACAGTGTATAGTTAAAAAGTGGATTTAAATGGTTTGCTTGTAATGGCAACAACTCTTTGTCTCCCTGTTCTCTTTGTCTAGGCAGTGTTGCAACCTCTCCATTGGCGTTGCGTTGATTGTGTGATTCACCACGACCGGGATGTGTGCAAAGAACAACACCACATATATGTGGCGCAAACAAGCAATAATAGAGTGATCTCATCGGTTAATCACTATTGTTGCTTGCCGCCACAGTGTGAAGCTTTGCGCCTTGCCGCTGGGCTTTTCCGATTACAACAAAATGGTGCTGTGACCAGGATGTGGAGGTCATGCTGTGTGAAACCTTCACAAAAAGAATGTGCGATCGGTGCGGTTCGTTGTAAAAATGAGGGGATGTTGTTGCAACCTCTCCGTTGGTGTTGCGTTGATTGTGTGATTCACCACGAACGGGATGTGCGCGAAGAACAACACCACATGTATGTGGTACGAACAAGCAATAATAGAGTGATCATGGCATGTGAACTCTATTGTTGCTTGCCACCACAGTGCGAAGCTTTGTGCACTTCCCGCTCGGGCTTTCCGATCGCAACAGTAGCCAGAATATTCGAACCATACAACCCAGATATTCTAGTGACCCAGACCACAGCATCTCAAAGGAAGATGGTCATGCTGGGAAATGGACACAAAGGATTACTGTAAAGCAGCCGAACAAAATTTCATGGGTCAGGCTGCATCAAGTACAACCGTTTAACTGATCAGGACATAAACAGGATGAGCCTGGCAGGCACATCCAACAGAACACATCAATGACGCTTCTAATTTCTGAGAATGAATTATGACAGTCCTAACAAAACAGATCTGTTCCACTGCACATAATCTGTGCATATGTACTAACTCTTCCTAGTCCTGATGAGAACAATCATGTCTTTTAAAACAATCTATCTGATTGCATTGAACTCAATACTAGCAAGTGAACATCTTATGTCCATGGAGGTTTCAATGCATGTCTTGGCAGTGATCATGATACATGGCAAATTTCCTTGGAAACACAGCATCAGAAAACTAAATGTAGATAGTTGAGTGTTGGAACTGTGTAGTCAACACTAATAGCATGAAATACAACCTACTTCAGAAGTTTTATGCAAAAATTACATGGCGCCAGCCAAGATTAAAGTACTAATTTTATCCTTTTATCTGGTACAGTGGAAACCACTTAATAGAGCACCCTCAGGAATAGCAAAACCTGCTCTAATAAACGGTTGCTCTTTTATCCAATGTGAACTTTTTGCAATAAAAATAGTGTGTCATTCACACTAGGGGTTCACCAATACACATATCAATATCAGGGTACTGTATTTTATTCTCGTTGTGAGCACTGTACACAGCATTGTAAAAAGAAAAGTTACTGTATTTTTGGAATATTTTTGACATAATGTATTGCACAGTAGTTGTTGTGGTGGGCACTATTCACTCTTGCCCCTCTTCAGCACAAAAGAACTGGTCAATTTTTGATTGTTTTACTTCATTTTTGCACTAACTGTGTGCAAGCCATGGTGCTGCTACACGTCTACCTGCTCTAATAAGCTAAGAATTTATATATAAGAGGAAAAAGATAGGATAATTTTTTTTCAGCTGAAACTGCTCGAATAAGTGGTTTGCTCTATAAATCGATGCTCTATTAAGCAGTTTCCACTGTATTGACAAGGAGAGCTAACATTGGACAAGTGACACACTTATGTCTAACACGGTGCTAGTGATGACACTGACCATTCTTTAATCCTGTCCACTACAGAAATTGACTATGCTCCAAAATGCTTCAAGTCTGCAGTCTGTAACCACCTTAACACAGCTGCAAAGAAAGCTAAGATAAACTCAAGATAAATAAATAACTCAGATTCTGATTTATGTTCTGATGTATTCATTTGAGTTTGTTTTTTTCTGCGCTCTCGCTTGAGCCTTTCAACTTTATACCTGCAATAATTGCTTGCAAATTTCAGTACCGAGGATGTGTATTTCTACGTGAAATCAATTTCCTATTAAATTTTTGCTGATTGATTCCTTGCTTATTCTCATTGTGGCGAGTCTTACTTGAATCTCTGACAGGGAAACATGTACCAAAAATTGTCTGGCATGCACACCTTGTCCAAAGTTTCTTAGTAGATGAACTCCCACAGTACTTCTGAAAGCTATCATCCTATTATAGAGGTTCTGCATACTACTATTACTTTTTATAATTGTCTTAACGCTGCAAGACAATTACCATGTTTTTCTAAGCATAACACAAAGGTGTGTTGTTACCACAAAGGGCAGGAAGCTTAATTCTTTCTAGTTGTAGTAGTGGCTGTGATGCTGACATCAGTTCCATGACTACTGAGACCCATTCATTTGAGACCACGACATTTGAGACCACATTCATTTTAGACCTATTCATTTGAGACCACTTCATTCGAGACCACAATTGTCTGAGACCACATTCTTTTGAGACCTATTCATTTGAGACCACTTCATTTGAGACCACAGTCGTCTGAGACCACATTCTTTTGAGACCTATTCATTTGAGACCACAATCGTCTGAGACCACATTCTTTTGAGACCTATTCATTTGAGACCTGTTCATTTGAGACCACATTCATCTGAGACCACATTCATCTGAGACCACATTCATTTGAAACCACATTCATTTTAGGCCACATTTAAGTGAAGCTGTTTTGATTTACTGTGAATCAGATTTTTATGATCTATCTTCCACTTCTCTGCAGGGATGTGAAGTTTTGTAAAGTGACCATTTATTTGAAGTTTTGCAAGGTTACGCCCTTCTGTGTGCAATAGTGACTCATACTAGGTTGTAAATGCACTTGTACTTTAAAACACTGCAGACCCCAGAAAACTCTTCATACCTCAGGTATGGAAGGGAACGTTGCACCTCTGAAATGTCATTTAGACCAAGTAAAAGGATTATATGTTTTGAGTTCCTATCTGTTTCCTTTATAAAAGTGCCAAAATAGTTTCAGTTTTTAACTGAAAAATGAAAGATGAGAAAAGAAAAATTGTCTTTTTGTGTTGGTCGACACAATCACAGGAGAAAATCAAATTTTGTGGTTTTTGAAAAGACAAATGCAACTGCATATGAGCAAAACGTCTGACACGTGATCTTTATAAATGCAACTGTTTTAGAAGATAATGTGAATTCTGAAGAAAATCTCACAATGTCTGAAAAAGCACATTGTATTGGGACAAATAATCAGAACATGTTTCTTGCCTGAAATTCTTGAAAAAACAGATGCAGAGACTTCTTCATTTTTACTAAATATATTTCAAAATGATCATCACTTGAACATTTTTAGCTAGTTTTGCTATACTTCAGAATTAACGTTATTTTGCAAGGGCATGACCTTACAAAACTTCAAATGAAGAATCACCTTGCAAAACTTCAGGTCTCCTGCAAAGAAGTGGAAGGCAGATCATAAACTATGATTCACAGTAAATCAAGAGCTTCACTTCAACGTGACGTAAAATGAATGTAATCTAGAATGAATATGATCTCAAATGAATGTGGTCTCACATAAAAAGTCTCATGTGAATGTGGTCTCACTTGTCTGCACACCGCAGACATCAGCTCTGTACTCCACTGATGAGATCACAAAGGTCAAAAAGTGTCATCTGACGATCAGTAAAAAGTTCCACTACCACTTTCACCAAGTGATGAGCATTGCAACCAACTGACACCATGTTGCAATGAAGCACTTGTATTGTGCTCACTGACCCAGCTATTTTACTCTGTATGGTATTAGCAAGCTGTGTTTCTGCCACAATCGGCAGACATCCTAACTACAACTTCCTAGTAGGGGCCAGTCGCCAATCCATCTGCTTTGTACTCTATTAGTAAGACCAAAAATCTTGTTCGGTGTCATTTGGAGATTAAACAAAAAACTGATCATGTATGTATTAAAACACACCATAAATGCAATTGCGCCATTTTATTTCTCGCACATCAAACTTATATTGGTAGCAACAAACATGTGAGAACATTAAAAATTTTTAGATGCTTGGTTATGAAAACACATACTAGCACAAATTTATGTGTCTAGTCTGCAGGAGTTCAAGCTGCAATAATACTGAGCATGCACATAAAAGTTTGTTTCAAGATAATCTCTAAACAATAAATAACCTGAGCATGGAAAACTAGCTCGGGCTTTGGTGCAGGAGACTCCACTTTGTCTTGACTATAGCCTGTTGCTTGATGATTTTGCTGCTCAGATGAAGAAATCCTTTCTGGATTTTTTTTTGCTCTTCTAAATGGATTGCTAAATGGCATTTTATATCAATCTTCAGTTAATATCAAAAATTTGCACATTCAATTTAACTCACTGAATTAACAATCTTGTTAATATGCATAAAACACACTACTTACAGAACAGACTTTTGAAACTGCACACAAAAAGTGAAAAGTATAAAGAATATGACTAAATGTAATAAGCAAAAACAGTAAGCAAAAACAGTAAAAGTGTTTACTATTTGTCCACACAAATTGTGAAGATGTGATACAATTACCCATGGACCATAGGCACAATCATTATGAACCAAAGTAAACTGAGCTGCAGCTTTCTGGTGGAAGCAAGCTTCGATAAAAAACAATCTAGGTAGAAAAACAACTTTGCAACCGGGTTGCCAGATTTATTTTTTCAAATAAGGCTAAATCCTAAGAAAAAGGCAGTGGCTGCATAACTGCCTGTGGATATTTAAATTTGAAAACTTATTCGACCACCTCCTGTAACGTGACAGTAATGCAGGAGGAGAATTTAGTAGGCTTGGTAGAAACATCATAGACGCAAAAGGTAAACTTAAAACCTAATCTTAACTGTAGCCCTAACCCTAATACTAACCTAAGCTATCGCTAACCCCTAAACATAACCCCCAAAGCAAAAGTTTGGAAAGTTTTTAAAAAAGTAAAGAAAAACTGGTCCCACGAATTGAAATGTGCAAGCAGTCACTAAATTATGAAAACAATAACATATGGCGTGAAAGTAAAAGGCAAACCCGCAACCATTAGCATGGTAGACTTGAAACTTATCCATTACAGTTTTCAAACAATTTTCAAAAGTCACTTGTGACAGAAGAATGCCAAAGTTACTTTTTTCAAAAACACCAAAAACAAAAGTAGCTGAAAAATATAGTAAGTGGCTATGCATCCACCGTGCGTGATGCGGTTCAAATTAACATTGAGTTTATCATGTCACTGGGACAGTCGTGGTACTGTAGCGTAGTGGATGCATTTACATCTGCTGTGCGAAGCTAAGAAGAACCAACAAGCGAAAACCATTCAGCGAATGGTTTTCACTTTTCAGTTCTTGGTAGCTGGCACTGGCTATGCAGTGTGAACTGCTAAGTAGCCGGCAACACAAAAATCACTACCCTAGCAATAGCATAGTGTATAGCCTAGTAGAGATCATCTGGCGGCAGTGAATACACAGACAAAAGTGCTGAAAGTCAAAGTGAAACTGAAATCTACTTTGCTTGACTATGGCTACGCAAGCTGAGTTGTGCAGTTATGACACTAATGGTTAATTGGTTTACAGTGCAGACCTGTACAACATACAGCTGGCAGGCAGCCCATGTAAGCTTTTCTTGTGACCCACGGGAGCTTTCTCAATTGCAGAAATTGTTGCAGAGGCTTGACCTCGAGTAAGTAATTGTCTTTCCAGAATTTCTTCCATACTACAACGAAATCTCCATGATATTGAAATGGAATAGACATTTGCAGCCTGCGGAAAGTTTATGTTGATAATTTGGCTTTTCAAGCTTTCTGAGCTGTGCAGGCCTGGTTTACAGTAACGTGACTAAAGGCACAGTTGTAGGTTAGTTGCAGTTAAGGCTTGGGAATCGGAACTTCATCGTTTAAACGCACTGAAAGTTGGTTACTTGTCTTCACAACAACTGGAATGATGGCACCAGAATGCAACAGAGTAAACAAAAGGCTGGCAGAAAAAATAGCTGAAAAACGCAGGGAGCCATATGCATCTGTCATACGACACTTAAAAGCACTAATGTTTCTGTATGCTTTCGAGGAATCAGTCGACTGCCATCTGCTTTCGTCTTTTTGCGATGATTCAAACTTGCACATATTATCTCTATTCAAGTATGTACTTTCCACGATGGGTGTAAGCAAGGAATCGATCAGCAAATTTTTAATAGGAAATCGATTTCACGTAAAATTACGCATCCTCAGTCCTTATTCAAATAGAATCCTCTATTTGAATAAGGACTGAGGATGCGTAATTTTTCTATTTGAATATTCTATTTGAATAAAATTTTTCTATTTGAATTTTTCTATTTGAATCAAATAGATTCTATTTGAATAAGGACTGAGGATGCGTAATTTTACATGAAATCGATTTCCTATTAAAAATTTGCTGATCGATTCCTTGCTTACACCCATCGTGGAAAGTACATACTTGAATGCATCTGTCATAACATACATAAGGACAAAGCTCAGGTTTGCTCTTTTGAGAAGCACCCTTGCTGCAATACGAGGATTTCGAGGCAAACGAAGTGATGTTCACCTCCAAGACCTCACTGACATTGACTTCAGCCTAATTCCTAGGCCCACAGTCACATAAAGCTGAATGACGGTGTCAATGACATGACACCAGTTACATTTGTGA
>Ga0210059_1004837_pt1 | contig 21706 bp, 19 predicted proteins | sample Ectturendosymbi2_FD_188042 | JGI IMG/M metagenome (GOLD analysis project Ga0210059, IMG submission 188042) | Ecteinascidia turbinata endosymbiont from Florida, USA - Sample 2 (SPAdes) (version 2) | ecosystem: Host-associated > Tunicates > Ascidians > Unclassified | place: Key West, Florida...
TTCAGCTTAACACTGAGTAGAACACTATCTATGAGAGTTTTTACTTCACTTGATGGAGTTTTCAAAACTTCATTCTCTTCTGCAGTTGGCTTTGCGGTGAAAAAGCTCGAGCTACCTCCTCTTGCTTTCAGATTTCGCTTTTGAGTCAATGCACTTAGTGCTTCATTGTGCTGTTTATGATTCAAATGGCGTTTAAGATAGTGCAATTTCCATTCACTCCATGATTTGCCTTTTCAAAATCACTATCAGGTGCCACTTCATTACAAACTTTGCAGATTATCATATTGTTTGACGCAGAATAGTAATAGATTTTGGATAGTTTAGCGGTTTGCTGTTTCAGCTTATGATTACCGGTATCATGATTGTAATTTATTGTCACACACTCTACTGCTGTATTTAACCATTCCTCTCTAAATTCAGTCTTTTTTTAGCTTTGTTTCCTTGAATAGACATCTCACTAGTACGTCTGTAATTAATTTGGATAAATATTCGCTCAGTTATTATTATTAACTCAACTTCTTCAACTCCTGTAATTACTGTAAATAGTAAAACCAGTCTTCAGAGGCGAAACTGCAAAATAGGCTATCTTTTGCAAGCTGAGGAACAGAGTTAGTTGCATTCACGAGTGTGGAGTGTCTGTGAAACAAAGACAAAGGATTGTGATGTAACAAAAGTGTACTGTATATTCATGTGCATCAGCACACGGTAAAATGGTTAAAAATAGTATAAATGCGATAAGCGCAGAAACGTTCTGTCCAAAAATAATGTTGAAGATCATTTTACTTTTAAATTTGGAAATTGCAAGTGCGCAAGAATGAGATTTCACGCAAGCAGTATTAAACTCTGGTGGTACTGCGCAGTTGCGCACCTTAGAGGGAACACTGGTTAGGACTGATTGTTTAAATTTTGATGTTTCCCCATGCATTCAAATTAGAAAACAAACTTCAATTGGAGGAAGAAGGAATTGGGAATATATTTTTGTGGGATTTTTGTTTCCGTTCGAAATTGCACAAAATTTCCTCGTTAAATAACAAATGTACTTCTACAATTAGTAAAAGATATCATCAAAGGAGTGTGTTACCAGTGTTGTGAAAAACGTCTTGAGCAACAAGAAGTTCTTCCAAATGTTTAATGTTTGCGTTGCCGAAGAAAATTTGGAAGAGGAACTATAGTTAAATCAGTATTTGATATCGTTTCAAATCAAATAAGCACACTCACATGTTTTTGTTCGTAAAATAAATTTTATGGGTTTGTATTCAGACCCGTCGCCAGGATTTCGCAGGGGGAGCCAAAAACCACAACATTTTTAAATACAATGCTGGATGTATGCAGCAACAGGGGAGCCAAACATGAAATGGGGGAGCAGGGTACCATTGGCCCCACGCTGGCGACGACCTGTTTTTATTGTACGAATACCAGTTTGTTTCACTGTGCAATCTGGGTTTATTTGAAATCACTGAGTGGGAGCCTGCATGTGACTGTTGAACACTGATATCTTGGCAGCTAATGTAGCGAGACGGTGACACTGCTGGTAACGGTAAGCCACGTATAGTTTCATACTGTGTGAAAAGAAGCATGATTAAATCTGTAGCGGTGCTTCCACAAGTTTGAAAAATCCATTGTTGGTGTGAGACTGATCAATGTGCCCAAGTGAATAGCTTAATGAAACGACTCTTACGCAGGCATCTTTTCACGCAGCTTAAAAATACGTACATTCAGCTTATTTTTAGAATACGTCTCTGCAGACTTGTGGGAACACGTCTTGATCGTTAAGGCTTAGATCTGAATTCTTAGTGAGCACTAAGTGTGAGGTTCTATTTGCTGCTGCGAGTTTTCGTAATTCATCTGCTCAGTTTTTTTAATCCTGCGTGGTGTTCTAACTAAAGTAAGTTCTCCGCTAGTCTTGTCAACATATAGTTTTACTTCTCATTGCTTGAAACAGTTTTGTAAAAGTGTCTTTTCATCGCTCATGTTGTTCTGGCCCTTGATTATTTTTTAAACTATGACTTACTTGTAGAAAGTGCTCAAAAATGGATATCAGGCAGTTTATAAAAAGGAAAGCATTTCTGATAGCCGAAGTGTAGAAAACCTTTCAGACAAAAAATTGAGAATTGAGGTTCAACGAGCACAGATTAATGGGGTAGAAAGGGTAAAGCATTTTGTGAACGTCCATCTGCATTGCATCCTCAGCAACCTGCAAGGGATAAGGAAAATTTAGACGTTGCCGCCACCCTAGAAAAAATTTTGCGTACGTCTATGGATGCACTGATTTCGATCTAATCTTGGGTCATAAAAAGCGTGGCTCTGTTTGGTTCAATTCTTTTAAGTCACTCAAAAATGATAAATGCCAAAGTTATCAGTTTCCCTGACCTATATACTAAACGCAGTAATCAAAAAGCTCTACAATTTTGACGCATGGTGAACTGCCTAAAACTATGAAGAACCAGTAAAGAAGTGTTTTGATATCCAGGCGCGAGGCCCCGGGCATTTGCCCGGTTTGCCCAATGATTAATCCGGCCCTGGCAAGCAGGGTTGCGAAGTCGGAGGTAAAATATCCGACTCCGAGTTTCCAAAATTTCCAACTCCGATGTTTCTAAAATTTCCGACTCCTTAACATAAAGGGAATGAAATTTGGCTGTTAAATTCAATGGAAATCATGATACACAGCAAGAAATCTCTGTTTCAACAAAAGTTTCAAAAGAGATCGTACCATTTCAATAGGACTTCCCAATTTAGGAGTGTGATGTAGAAAATGATCCAACTGGGCATCCGGAGTCGGACAAAAAAAAAAGAACTTTTTTCATAGTTATAGGCCACAAACATGGCGGCAAGTAATCAGTCACAGTTATTGACGGGGAAACTAGTTTCGCGATTTTAAAGCATCATCAGTCCTAAAAATGCAAGAACAAATCTTACAGGCGAAATATTGGCACTTGAAAACAAGTAAAAAGAGAAACACGAACTGTGGCTAGTTACAACGACAATACTAAAATTTGCGAAGCCACATGCATCATTCCTTGCAAACCACGCCGTTAACTGAGCGTGATCGTTGCTATTTGATGCAAGTAGTTTGTCCAATGGAACAAATCATTTGGTTGAGGTTGAAAAAGTTGGCTCGTTTTGAGATATAAATAGAAATGTCTTTATCGTGACAAACTTCGAGAAACAAACTTGAATGTGTCATAATTTTTGCTAAGAACGCAGCGTGTTGACCCTTTACATCAGGGGTCACCAACATGCTTCCTGCGTGCATGAAATGACCCGTAACGTACCATGTGGGTCGCCCACAGGCCTGTTCTAAAACTAAAAGTTGCATTAACACGATTCGTGTCTTTACATAGATGAATACCATTAATAATAACATGGTCAAGCGTAAATTGAGCGAATGTTCTTTATGTCAAAAGTGCGTGTCAAACTGAGATAGCCCTCCTCATTATTCGGTGCCCAAGGAGTAACTCTCAGTTTAAAAAAAGTTTGTGACCCCTGCTTTAGATGTTAACACCAATGGCGTGCAGGGGTCTGGTGATGCCCGGAGTGACTGCTTGATTACGTGCCCCCCTACCAAACTCCAGTATTGAGCAGTGGCGTATGGTGATCATTGTTCCGGGATATACGCCGTCTGTGACGTTACACAGGGTTCCCACGCGGTATTGAAAGTATTGATGTTCAAAATTGGTTTTCAAGACCTTGAAAAAGCATTGAAATTGGCCAAAATGTACATTAGGCATTGAAAAAGTATGGAAATTCTAAATGGAAAAGAAGTCTGAAGTATCTGAGTAGAATTTTACTGAAGGCAAATTACTTATGAAGTGTTATGCAATGTGTAAAATTGAGTTTCATGATTAAAATTTTTGAACAATGAAGAGAAGTAATGATATTGAATTTTTTAAATTTAGTATTGAAAAAGTATGGAAAATGATTTTTAAAAATGTGTGGGAACCTTCGTCACAATATGACATCATATTGAAACATTTGCAAAGCAACATTTTGGCGAAGTTTGTTGACATAACATACACAGCATTCTACACGCACTCTTATGGGGCGCCGTTTGTAAAAATATTGTATCTGACAGATTTAGCACAAAAACTGCCATCTCTGGTAGAGATAGCTATCTCTGCATGCACAGGCTCACACGTTGACAGTTGCTGAACTACACAAGAATATGAGAATGCGCATAAAGTACTGTACGCAAGAAAACTTAACGTTTTTTGTTATGTGGCTGTTATGTGTACAACTACTGTGGGGACTGGGGTTGCCAGATCACTTGAAATTTTTTCAAGGACATTTTTTTAATGAGGTTCGGTCAGTGGTGTGACGAGGTCTGGTGATGCACGGGACAATGCTTGATTGTATGCCCCCTAACATATTCTAGTATTTAGCAGTGGTGTGGCGTATGATGATCAATGTAATTGGATATACGCTGTATGTGACGTAGCAATATGATGTCATTTTTATGTTTGGAAAAGTTTGTTGACACAGCGTGTATCAGAGATGATCAGATAGTGGACTTTTACTATCCGATTGTATCCTGTTTTTGAAAATTGATATCCGTATCCGAAAACTATCCGAAAGTGTATTGTGATGCACAACATACATTTTTGTGCTGTGTCTATTTTGCCTCATGAGGCAAAATAACTGCTGGAGTTATTTTTCCTTTAACTGAACACGATTGGTTGAAGTAGTCACATGACAAGTTTAGAACGAATGTCCTGCTTAGTTGACCATGACATCTCCAACAGCTCAGTCCCATCCATGGATGATGGTTGTCATGGTTTCAGGGCCACCAAGCAGTTAGCAGCTTCTTGTTTGCAGTGAACTGCAGATAACTCTAAACAGTGAACCACTGAAGCTGAAACTTGGCCCTAAACCTTGACCAAAAGCTCTGACCCTAAGCCCTAACCATAAACTCTTAAAACCAACCAATTGTCTCTTCATATTGTACTTGTCATATGACCACTTCAACAAATTGTGTTCAACTGAAGGCAAAATAGTCCCAGCATAGCTTTTGCCTCATGAAGCAGAATAGACACTACCTAAATGCGTTGTGCACTTTTGGCCCTGTCATGCTTATAAAGAAAGTTTAACATATCACGTAACCTCAGTACTTTTTCGAGTCAATTGCATTAAGAATAAAGCTATAGTTATGCCACACAGTCCCGTCACCACGGGGGGACGGATTTGGTGGACTTATCCCCTCCGAAACAAAGCTCCAAGACTCCCCAAATTGAAATACGAAGTACTATAAAACGGTGATGTTTGTTCAAATTTTAGAACGTCAAGCCTCACTGCACAGTGTAAAGCCTCCCTATAGAAGACTTTCTGGTGACGGCTCTGTTGCCACACCAAGCTTTTCATTAGCAATTTTTTTGGTAGCAGTTGTTAGATTTTAACACCATCCATGAGTTCACGTTCATAATTTCATTTATATATCCTACCTATCGTTGCACTTTAACCAAACCTAACTGCATAGCAGTGCTAGTCTACAAACCAATACAGTATTCGAAACAATACATACACTGGCTTAAAATATGTCATTTATGTTGAAGTGACTGACTAAAAATTGAGTGTGATAAGCCAGTGTAACAAAACAACAATTTTGCATAGCATGTTTAAGAAATAAAAAAGTTAACTGTTGTCACCAACGACCAGTCATTGCAGGCTCACGTAGAATAGACGTGAAGAGTACAAGGAAGGCCTGGTGTAAACTACAGACCACATGAAAAGATCTAGAGAGGGGTGACGAACCTATTTGCTATCTCGGGCCACTTTGTCAGTTACCGCTGAGTAAGCGGGCCGCACAACTTTTTAGTCATACTATGAAACCTGTTAAATATGAAAAACAATTTTCATCAACAGAAACAAACTACAAGACTGCTGGTCTCGCCTGAATGCTTCGCGGGCCGCACGAAATTCTTTTTGCAGGCCGCATGTTCGTCACCTCTGGTTTATCTAGGCTAGACTACAGATCACAGTAGGCCTAGACTTAGTCCAAGTACGCAGCAAACCGCTTCCTTAATGTATAGTGAATAAGTGCTATCTTGCCACACCAGTTACAGATTCATGCTGATAAATTTGGCGTGTCCAATTAGCAGAGGGGGATTGGGATTACACTGCGGTACAGAGATCACACCATAGACAGACTCGGAGTCATGTCACTGAAGGCAAGATGATTCTGAAGATACTAAAATAAATGAATGATTGTCCAACGTGCAACTTTTTCCAAAAGTCTGAATCTTCGAAATATCGACAAAAACGTTTCGGATATCCGGTTCCCGTTTGAAAGTGGTTTTTGGATATCCGTATCCGGTTGCAAACTCACTATCCTGGCGGATATCCAACCGGATAGTGATCATCTCGTGCATATTATTCTACACGCACTCTCGTTACTGGTTATTGTAGCCTACAATGTGTCTCTGTAATACACCCACATTAATTAGCGCTTCAAGTTTGGAGACCGGAGCAAAACACAGCACTCAGTGCTAAGACAGAGCAGTTCATAACTACAAAAATATCCGGCAACGCGTTAAAACAGGGGAATAGAACATGCCCAGTGCTACGTCAGAGAAGTTCACAACTGCAAAAATATAAGGTTGTGCATTCAAAGAGTGTAGTAAAATGTGGCTGCGCGACTGTCTCGTTGAATAGCATTCGAGCAGAGAAGGTAGCCTATGCGGCTGGGATGGCGGACACCCAGGGTTGGCAGGTTGAAACTTGCTGAACTAGCCTACACAAGAATTGAAAATGCGAATAAAGTATGCAAGAAAACTTTCGTTTTAACAGTATTTATGTGGCTGTTATATGTACAACTACTGGGGGGACAGAACAGACACGCGTTTGTGTGAGCGGTTATGATCATTCCGCCCAGAACCGTCGCCAGAAAGTGTTCACTACGGAGTTCTTCATGTTTGTGCAGCGAGATTTGATATTGAAAATTTGTTAAAATCTCCTCTGATTTATAGTATTTCATTTTTTAATTTGAGAGGTTTTGTCTGTAGGGGCGAAGCCCACCAAAGCATCCCCGTGGCGACAGAACTGAATCCGCCTGGACTGCCAATTAATGACGAAGCTTGAAATGATCTACATATTGCAAGCACATGTGTGAAGCTGCTTTAGCGCACACCCAGGGTTGCCACATCAAGAAACGAAACGGGAAACTAGTGATGTATCAAAAGTCAGCTAAACCAAGCAGATTGAAATAGGACAGTTTTAAAATTTGGCACAAAATCAATTAAACGGCCGTAATTATTTTTCAATCTTTGTTGTGATTTTGCCTTGATAGCTTGACCTGGGCAAAGTCACGTCACTATCAGATTGATTGGGTGTGCACCGCACACCTAGAGTATAGGTCCCCAGTATTCAGAATGGTGAGAATTACTGGCGTTTGATTATGTAAAAACTAGTGTTGACAAAGGAAACAAGTTTCGAAAAATTTAGTCCATGCAGCATGTGTTACTAGCCTTCCAACAAGAAAAGTCATCTTGCTACAGCATTTTAATATTTGCAGTTTCACTCTTTCGATGCCCACCTTGGTTTGGATGCCCGGGGCCGTCGCCCCGTTTGCCTCTCCCCTCTACACGCCACTGGGTAGGCTACTGCGGTCTACGGTGGGCTATTTTCAGAAAGCTTGAATCACGTATGGGCAAGTCAAGCTATGTTTAACCATGTACGAAAATGAAAAATAAGCAAAACGTATTATGACGACACAACCTTTCTTCAATAGTTTACTTTTTACTACACAACTATGTAAGATGGAACAAATCTATACATTGTTCTGTTCATTTACACTATTTATTCTTGATTCTTGAATGTTCAACGTAATCAATAGTTCTTTAATGAAAAATTGTAAAAATATTCAAGAATTTTCAAGGACAACAAGATGTTTTTCAAGAATCAAGGACAAAACGCGTTTTGATAGCAAATTAAGGACAGGTCTTGGCGCTCAAGGACGTCTGGCAACCTTAATGGTGACAGACAGGGACGCCGGAGAAGCGGTAGGACAGGAGAGCGTTAAAAGAGTTGGGGGTAATCGAAGCTTATAAAAAACAAAAAGTCATTAACAACTATACTTGCTTCTGTTCATCAACAATGCTAACCTAAAAAATAATATAAATTATTGCAAAGCATTCTAAATTGTCTGGGTGCGCGAGTAGATGCAGCAAATTTGTTTCAAGTCGATCTTGATAAACCATTAAATTACCTATGATACTACTATGAAAAAGCATCTACCCCCCTTGCCCCCTTGGGAAGGGACAGGGAGGAAAAGGGCAGTGCCCTCGCCACGGAATGGGACAGTTCGGCGATGGACTTTAGATCAGTGTTGCTGCTTCCTAATTTTTAACTTACCCACAGTGTCAACCCTGTTGAATTGCTCTAGGAAAATTTCTGCTGTTGGTATTCGTGGCCAATGTGGCCAAGAAAAATTGTCAGACGTCCATAGAAAAAGCTTACTTGGCATTTGATTGTAAGTATGTGAGTTACAATTTGCCCTTGAGCAACCTCTGGCATCCCGCACCGCCAAACGCGAGTTCGCGTTCGCCTGGAGGCAATCTCTAACACCCTGCTGTGAGAACAGGAGTTCGCAATCCTGTAGGCAGCTTTTGACATGGGATTAGAACAGCGGTCCCCAAACTTTTTGAATGTTGGGCAATATTCGCGATCTTATCAGCGTCCGGGTACTTTGTGCATTAAAAAAACAAAAACAAAAAACAACACACGCACCATCACTCACGTTGTATAGCCTACCGGTATTGCTATTTATTTATTTTATTTGCTCAGAAACATGTTTGCATGTGGCTTATGAAACATTCTTTTGTTGCATAATATTTGTAGTATTTGGTTCCATGCATGATGCTGCAATACGGAGTGTCGTGCATATGCGCATCTGAAATTCTGTTTCGACACTTGGATTTACAATATTTAATCGTATATGAATTGTTCGCAAAGATAAATACTTCCAAACACCCAAATCAATTTTGAGCACGTTTTGAAATCTTTTTCTTAGGAGACACTCTTTGTAAAGCTACAGAAGCGTTTTTGACAGAAATTCTACCTTCAGATCCAAGTCATTCTGCAATTCAGTAAATTCCGTTGTTGTGGTTCTTAACCTTTTCTCTACCACGCCTCCTTCAAGTAATTGTCCTTTTGTTTCAAGCCCCCTGACTTGAAATAAGCTGCAAAAACAAAAGTATTTATTGGCAAATTTATTGATCAAAATTTCCATGTTCTAAAGCGCGTAAGCGGGGTTCAATTCCGTGGCATTTGTGTTTGGTGTGCATTGTTTGTGGCGTCACAAATTGACGTCATATTCATGTTTCCAAACCAACGTTTTGGCGAAGTTTTTTGACACAATATGCACATTCTTCCACACGCACTCTCCTTATTTTGTGTCATTGCACTGAATATAAACTAACAGCGATCCAAGTTGGGATATCGGAGGAAAATAAACTCAACGCTACGACACAGCAGTTCGTAACTGCATAAATATCAGGCTGCGCATTAAAACAGGGGAGTAAAACACACTAATCATTGCGTCAGAGCAATTTACAACTGCAAAATGAGTCTGCGCTAATGTCTTGTCAAATACGAGCAGCAGAGCATAGAAAGTGCGCGGCTGGACTGGCTGGAGCGCAGCCCGGTTTGCAAGATCGAATCTTGCTAAACTACACAAGAATTGAGAATGCGCATAAAGCATGCAAGAAAACTTTCGTTTTGTTTGTTATGTATAGAAGTCCAGCAAACTTTTAGTTTTCTTTTTCCTTGCTGAGACATTATCAAATACCTGAATGCTTCTGTGTTAAAAACTGCTGTTTTTGAGCTCGTGCAACAATTCTATGATGTTACAGAAATTGGTAATGTAGCCAATACGGTCAGCACATGCATTGATTAGCCATAGCAGACAAAATAAAGACAACTGTTTCGTACTACAAAATGATCTATCGCGGAACACAATCCTAAACATGCGTAGTGGGTGAAAGGTCTGCAAAAAGTGGTGAGATGGTTTCTGGATGCAGACGATAACCCAGACTCCCACCAATACCTAATTATTACTTTTTGACCCATTTACAATGTTTCTGCACATTCATTTAGTGTATTTCCATTAAATCGACAAATAAACAAGCACAAAGTGTGCGAAAACAAGTATTCCCTTTGCGCAGGTAATAAAGTTTTTGTATCAAGCTCAAGGGGGGTTTCAACCCCCAACCCCCCTTTGCGTACGACATTGAGTCTAACCATTAAAATATTTCGAAAACACATTTTTCGTACAAAAATTTGCGACCATCATCGCCGAAACGTTCCTTCGCCGAACTGTCCTAGAACGCCCCTGCCATGCCTTGCTCTTCAGCGTCCCAGGCGACAGAATAGATACAGGCTTGTGTGAGTCGTTATGGTCAATACGCCTGAACTGCCAATTCATGACGGATCTCGAAATGATGCACATATTGCAAGCACAAGTGTGCGGCTGTAGTGGCGCACACCCATGGTTGTCACATCAAAAAAAAACGAAACGGAAACTAGTGATGCATCAAAAAGTTGGCTAAATCAAGCAAGTTCAAATCGGACATTTTTCAAATTTGGCTCAGAAAATCAATCAAATGTCCATAGTTGTCTTTCAATCCTTTTTTGTTATTTTCCCTTTATCGCACGATCTGGAAAAAGTCACGTCACTATCAGTTTAATTGCATGGGTGTGCGGTCGTACGCCTAAGAGCATCGGTCCATGTTATTTAAGAATGTGAGAATTACTGGCATTTGAATACGTAAAAAATCAAATCCATGCAGCATGTGTTAGCAGCCTTCCTATTAGGAAAAATCATCTAGTTACAACATTTTAATTTTTTTAATTTCAATCTTAAGCTGCCCCCCTACCTCAGATGCCCGGGGTCGTCGCCCCGTTTGACCCCCACTGCACGCCACTGGTTAACACCAAATCAGACCACTACCAACTTCCGTCAAAATATGTCGTATCGCAACTACGAATTTCTATTTTTAATGTGCAAAAACAGAAGGGTTTGGTGAAAAACAAAATTTCTGGCAAAAATACAGGTAAGCTGCTGCAAAAGTATTCCTCTTACGAGAAAAACGTTCACTGCTATCCGTAGTGAACCACGAATGTTGAAACTGAAGATGTCGTATAGAAAGTACCATTGAGACTGACACGAACCTCAAAGACAAGCATCACAAAAATCTGAAGAAAAACCCAAAAACGTCAAACGTCAATATCAAGAAAAAAAATAATTTGAAGGAGACTGGTAATCATGACAGGATTCCACTCCAAGTTTTCATTATATGGAGAGTTTTATATCTAAAAAGAACGGTGTTTTGGAACATTTTTTCATGAAAAACAACTTATGACCAGGGTACAGTGGGAGGGAACGCGTTCCCACACTTTTTTTTATAGTAACCTGACTTGAAGATGTGTGCTTTTACTCAGATTTTCTGTGTGCAGCTGCAAACGTCGCGTAAATGAAGGAATGACAAGCTATCTCGTGCGCAGTGGCGTAGCCAGCCCAAAGGTTTGGCAGGCCAACATTTTTTGATTTTAGGCTATCAACAGCATTTTGTTTGGGATACCGCCTTGCAAAGCACAAAATGACCAAATATTCTAAAAATTTGGGAGGACATTGGACCCTGGCTACGCCTATGCTCTTGCGTAGCACCCTAACGTAATTGTGTAATTACTGAAAATGGCTAGTTTTTTGGCTGCGTTCGCACACCTCTTTCACGTTCCCACACTTCTTTTACTTGAAAGTGGCTAGTTTTTCTGGGTGCGTTCTCTCACTTCCTCTTTTGGCAGTGCATACCTGCTTAGTTTTGTTATTTTGGGGCGAGGGACCGCAAGGTCATTGAATCATTCCCCACATATAATTAAATGAATAACGTAACACGTAAGCAAAAAACAGGGGAAAGGGACAGCAACGTCGGCAGCAACAACCGATTATCTCAAATGAAACTCGACAACAGACAACAGTGCAATTCAGCACATTCCAACACATTAAGCAGACCAAGCGGGAGCCAAGTAAATGCTTGAAAACAGGAGATAAGTATGGGACAAATGGAGCACGTTCATATTGCTAGCTATTAGGTCAGTGAAAAATTATCTGCGTCAACTAGTAAAATTAAAAAAAAAATTGTGCGAAGCAATTAAACTTCTCTTAAACAAAAATGCAAGTCAAACGAATTTGAAAATGCAACCAGTTCTTAAAACCTTGGTAGACGCAACCACTGCGCAAAAACTAGTCCCAGTGAATAAGACGATTTAGGCTCAAGCATAATTTTTTTTTAGTTAAAAGCAACCTGTGGTTTCTTTGTACATAAAAGAACACTTCAAAAAGATAGGTATTCCGTGCTCTGTTCTCAGAATCAACTTACAAAAATGCTCGATGGTAACAGTACTCCATGTATATTTTATATGTACGTGAAAAATAACTGCATTTTTCTAGCGCTTTTTCGTGGTGGAGCAGATTGGACTTCCGGGTAATGACGGAAATGAGTGCTACCCATTTGCACCCAATCGGTGTGCTGCTAAGAAAAATGGGGCACAGCATTTCATGAAATCTAGACAGTGTTGCTTTCTAGAAGAGATGCTGGTTGGTGCGTTGTGTTGATGATATTTCTGTTTAGATTTCTGTGTGCAATAATTCGGTGAAATTTTCACTGACAGTGAACACGCACGTGCATGCTGACCATGTGACTGGGACGGGGAAGTTGAAAGAACTGTATCCTCATTTCAAGTCAGTTTTGTCCAAAGCTTCTGGTGGCCTTGCTGATATTTGGGTCGAGGACGGACAAATAATCAACTTTGGGGAACAGGTTAGTCAAACGACGTGGTTCATCATAGGGCAAATTTACCCAAAGCTTTAATGGATTCTTATACATTTTGTCAAAATACTTGATTGCGGAAAAATTAATTTGTGTTGTTGGCACAAATTGAACATACGTAAGAGTAGAAATAATGAAATGCAGCTTCAATCTTCTAAGCTAAAATGCACTTGGATTTGCTATATGACGTTTGCCGAATAGGTTGCTATGGTGCAGTTCAATTGCCAATCATTTTACTGATGCGTGAAATGAATACCGTAAGAAAACTGTTGAAGTCAAGTCGTTAGAGTTTTCAGCAAAAGTTTAGCAGCAACCAAGTCACTTTTTCAGCTTAACATTTTTAAGTTTTACCGAATCATTCTTGAGCGTAATGCATTCATCCCAGATACAGAGGAAGTGTTCTGCATATTTGTAGTTGTTGGTGTTTGAACATAGCCTGATTTGACGCAGACGATTCATACTGAGATGCATTCGTAGAGTTTCATATTTCGACAGACGAAAAGTGAGTCTCCTGTCTGGTTTTACCCACCCGGCTATGAGTCGACTCATGAAATTGCTCATAAGCCCCCGAGAACCATCACATAGGACACCACTGAAAAATAAAACAAAAGCTGGCGAAAACCAGATTATTTTGAGGTTGCATTGACGAATTAGGTCGAATTACGAAAGCTACTGATTTAATCCAAATAACAGTTCACCACTTGCTCACCTCACAAAAGCTGAGCAAGGCATGTCAGAAAAAGTACTTTGTCGAGTCATAGTCTTAAAACTTTAAAAAAGTGCCTGAGAAAGCGTGGAAAAAAGAAAACAGAAATAAGCGGCTGAATTTCTTCGCTGTGTATTTGTTGCTCAAGCTTCGCCCACTTTTTGCCGCACATGACTTGCGCGACAGTGAAGTTGATCGCTGTGAGCCAGGAATTTTTTTCAATTGATCGCAGACGATCCACTGTTCTGCGACCCCAGGTCATACGAACGGATGCATGACTTATATCCTACCAGACCACTCCATGGCTTTCACTGGCGACGCACTGCTTATTCGTGCATGCGGCAGGACCGACTTTCAACAAGGTTTGTAAATGTTCTGTTCTGCGCATATTTCAAGCTTTTTTTCTGTTTACTTAAAATTAAGGCCGAGAAAGTGGTTCTGTGATATGACTCTTTGTTCTGTTAGCGCCAACTGCCAGGGTTTCGCGCTACAGAGATGTTACGTGAAAGAAGAAAGGCAAAATTTTAGACTCTTTTTTTTTATAAATGTCAAAGTTATGAAGTGAGAAACGTTGCCCACCATTTAAACATATTAAATTCGATATGAAACACTGCACCATGCAAATTAATAATCTGCTTTTGAACTCAGTTAATGTGGCGTGATCACATCTAGTACAGCTTCCGAGAATTTCAAGTTTCGCATTTCGACGCAACATCATTAAAAAGCAGCGTGGCATGACATGAAAGGGAAAGCAGCGACATTACAAATTTGAGAAAAATCAAAACATTAATAATCAGAATCGAAATCCTATGAAGTGGATCAAAGCAACTACCTGTAATACAAAACCTCCAAGGGTGCGTGAAACAGCTCATACGGTCGCATGTAACCCGTGTGTTAGAGAACTCGTTGCAGGTACGTTTGTGACGCTATATTTTCATTCATACAACGACTGAGCTTCATGACTGGATGTTCTGGCCCTGCTAACAATGAAAAGCTATTCTATTCCCTGTGAAACGGTGCTCATGAAGGTAAATTGTTACCCGTGAAAGTGCTAAAAACAACATTAGCAACCGTTGCGTGCAAGTTTCCTTCAGTTGCATTCAACATTTTTCCCACAGCCAGCAAACCACGGGCTTGCCGCAGTTCTTTCTTGCGGCAAGATTCAGCCGAAATGCCCACGCAGTTGACAGCGTTGTCTGCGGGCAGTGAACCATAGACGCCCCCTTTGCCATCACTGCGGCGTTTCAGGTCTAAAAACGATGGGAAATGTCGGAGCATCTGAGGCTGGTGAATATTTGCGAAAAGTCTAGTTCTTTGAGGGCTGTCAATCTTACTCCAGTTTGGATCTTATGGAATGCTTAACACTATTTGCTGCTATCCCTACTTTCAACGTTATGAGCAACAGGCATGAACTGAAATAACCGTTTTTTTGCCTGAGTTTTCAAAAAACAGGTTTATTCATTTGATGAAATTAGTGCTGTCTGCGTACTAAATCACATTAGGTTCTGCGAGAAATGGAAACGAGGTAGACTATTTTGATGTTAGGTCTTTGCGATTTGTTGTTTAAAGGTGATGCAGCGTTGCTTTACGATTCGGTTCACAAACGAATATTTTCTCTTCCCGACCATTATTTCCTGTACCCAGGCCACGACTACATGGGTAAGTGTTTGTGGAATTGAAAGAAACGGCAGATATTCGTGTGTTTATGTATCGTGTTAAAAACTGACCGAGTTCACGCAATGCTGAAACGCTTTACATAAAATTGTGAGGTTAGGCTTATCTCTAGGGTGCTGCTTTGAACATTTGACCAGTTGGAAAAATAATTAAGTTTCCATTTAAGCTTTGTGCCCAAAGCTGATGGCGTCTCGTTTCCTGGATCAGGTTTACGAAAATCAACGTGATTTTTGGCGGGGACGTAATTTAATTGCTGAGGCGGAAAACCTTCGCAATTTTCACATTCCATGACTTCACCAAGCTTCCTGGCTTGTGCGAGCTCTAAAGTGCGCACAACGTTGCGAACAGTCACCTTAGCCCTGGTGCATTCAACAGCAGAGTACAGCGCTCCTGTCTGGTGCTGCAGTGCTCACAACCGCCTTATTAACCCTGCCATCAACGACGCCTAATCCTGCCATCAACGACGCCTAACTCTGCCATCAGCGACGCCGAATTGTGAGTGAATGCCTGCGTCCTACACCAGCGGACAACCTTCCTAGTCTCGTAGGCATCCAACCTGCTGAGCTTCGTCGCAAAGGAGCCACACTGTCTCTAGCACGCCGTGGCATGGATCCTGAACACCTGCTCCACTTAGCGCTCACCGGCCATCGAGTGCGAATGCATGGCCTCTCAAATCGAGACACCCATTTGTACCCATCGCTCAACAACTCCATCAATTCATCTGACAGTTCAATAACATACGTGAGGCGCGCTGAGGCGGATAGCCGATGGAATGCGGAATGGTTGGACAACCTCACAAGACTCCGCATATTCATCCCCGACACCGGCACCCACCCTCCTGGAATGACCCTGCCAAGAACAGCGTGGGTCCGGCTTAACCGCTTCCGCTTGCACCAATGGAGTATGGCCTCCTCTGCCTCCTGTGAGTGTGGCGCAGAAGAATAAACCGTCGACCATGTTGTCCTACAATGTCAAATCCATCGACCTCCCCATGGACTGCACGGCCTGACGGTTCTAGACGATGAGACAATCGAATGGCTGCTCAACACCTGCCCCGAGATCTAGTGCGGGCTGGTGGTGGACAGCAACAACTTGCTCCAAAGAAGAAGACTGTGTTGAACCATCACACCTTTCCATACACCAGCGTCGTTTCAAACGTGTGCATCGAAGTCTCAAAAGCACCGTTGCTTTGTTAGCTTTAACTTCGACTTCCACGAGTTCGGGCCATATATCTGTATCAAAAACAGGTAGCGGACTATCAACTTCAACATGCACATTCAACAGCGTTAACGTTGGAGGTTTTTGCAAAATTGCATATAAGATTCTGTAAAGGTCCAAGGACAGATCCCTACGGAACACCGTAATTTGAAAGTAAAAACATGCAGTGGAGAACCGTCGCCAGAAAGACTTTAGTAGAGGGCTTTACGTTTGTGGACGGGGCATGCCATTGTAAAATTTGGCAAAACCTCTACTGATTTAGTTTTTCATATTTAAATTTTGGGGGACTAAGCCCACCAAAGCCCCCGTGTCGACAGGACTGATGTAGTATCTGCTGCTTTTGTACATTGAACCTTGCTGTCCAAGCAGGAAGCAATAAGATTCCAGGGTGCTCCCACGCCATAGAAAAACAAATTTTAAAGTAGGGTATCAGTAGCCGGGAGACGTCGTCTCCCACTTACCGGTAAATAGAAATGAGCGGTGATCACGTTTACGTAGCCAATCAACCGTTGTATCATCTTTTGTGATACTGTTTCGGGAATAATTATCGAACATTCGGTCTGCTACAAGGCATGTGTAATTTTAACTTTAATCAGTGTTGAACGGTTGGCTTAAAATTAAACTGTTTGTTCCAGGATTTTCGGTTACGACCGTGGGTGAGGAGAAGTTGCTTAACCCACGGTTAAGTCTCAGCAAAGAAGAGTTTGTGGAGTTCATGAAGAAGCTGAATCTGAAATATCCAAAGTTGATTGGTAGGTTATTAAATGTTCTGTGCGCATGGCGTCATAATAACTATGTTACCGGTATTGTGTCTGTACAACAAAGTCATAGAATTGATGTGACCGTGAAAAGAAACACTTGTAGTACATGTTTTGCGCAATAGCGCCATCATTAGACCCGGTGTGACAAACGCGTTCTTGGGTGAAACCACTGCGTTGTTATATGCTGAGTCAATTCCACGGTAGCACTAAAAATGTCTATTACATGGATCTTACAGATTTAGGTAACTTTGCTGGTAAGTGTCGAGAACCCCAACGTAACAGCTTTGTTACGAGCCAGCTAAGGCGAAACTTCCTAGGATAGTTCTTAATAAATTGGTTGAAAGGTACTAGTTCTGGACTACACGCCGTCGCGAGCCGCATGTTACAACTCAGTGGTTACTTGTCGTAGCAATACAGTTTCTTTAGAAAAGTAAATGGGATGCAGTTTATCAGTTGTAGCCAACGCAGGTGTGAGATGTTGTTGAGGTGAACGACAGTTTTTGAAACCGACTGCTATCTGGCGACGCCATACTAAGAAAGAAATTAAGTGACCTCCAAGTGAGGAGGATACCGCTGCAAATGGCATTACAAAATCAGTGGCTTACGATGGCTGAACGAAAATATTCGAAACCCGTAAGAAGAGCCCGCTAAAGTACTATGTCAGGTCAGCTTAGCACCGGCGAATAATAGCCTGCAAGGTTTCCCACCACTGCGCTTATCTTGCACAACTTGTTCTATTAGACCAGTGGTTCTTAACCTTTCTTCTACCACGCACCAATTAAGTAATTGTCCTTTGTTTCAAGCCTCTTGAGTTTAAACAAGCTGTAAAAACAAACGTATTTTTTGGTAAATTTATTGATCAAACTTTCCATGTTGTAGGGCGCGGAAGGTCTCGCGCCCCCTGGAAATTTATTGACCCCCTGGGGAGGCGCGTCCGCGGTTAAGAATTGCTGTTCTGGTCTAGGCTATGCGTCACTCAACCTGCGTCGCTTGAAAGCATACAGGTCAGCCGCACAACTGATTTTTTTCTGGGCAGCGCGCTCGGTGGACTGTGAGAAATAGTGTAGTTAATGCGTCTCTACCTTGTTGCAGCGTGAAAACGAAAAATCGATTCGGTGAATGTTTAACGATTAACTGCATGTGTTTAGATGTCGCTGTCCCTTCCAATCTTCAGTGTGGAAAACTGAGCAAAGAGGCGCTTGAAGGCTCTGCGGAATTGCTGAATCGAAAAAAGTAGTTTTGTCATTTGTTGATTTTCCTCTCCACTGCACTCAATCTAACGCGACGGGATTTGCAATTTGGCTTCACCACGCTTCACGCTGCATCGCGATTTTAGATAATCAAACTTTTCAACGCATTCCGCTTGCAAAAATGACAAAAGTAAACTTTCAGTCGGAAAATTGTATCTGACTTTTCCTTGTACCATATGCCATGCAAACAAGCATCCGGACCAGTGTCTGTTTCCATGTTATTCGAAACATTTCGGGTTTGCGACTAGACAAGTCGGATGGGAGGCTGAAGAGTTGTGAAACTGCCCTGAAACGTGGAGTTTTTTTATGGCTGAAAATGCAAGAAATTGATTGTTACTGTATGTACAAAAACACCCAAGCTGCTTTTTAGTATTTATTGTTGTTGATGTGTAGAAATACGTTGGACGTATTGATATCGATTCCGGACGAAGTTGTTTCAAGGTGCTTGAACTTGCGGACATTGCCCCATCAGTTTAAAGACGGTGGCGCTGTTTTGTGATGAAGTTACTGTTTTCGTTTTACACTACATTTTAGAACAGAGGTATCCGAACTTTTTTGTCAGAGCTATTACACAGGGCCACATAAGCTATTACACAGCAGTCCGAGGGCCAGACATCTTACGTATTGTTAGAATGGCTTCTCGGGGCGGATTTGTAGACTCTGGTTGGACAAGTGACGTAGTTACTGTATGCATGGGCGTCTGAAGGGGTGGCCAAGGCCCCCCTGGATTTTAAAATTTTCAGCAAAAAAGTTAGTTGTTTAGTTCTGAGGGGGAAAAAACAAATTTAACCACTTCTGGCTCCCCCTGAAAAAATACCCTCGTGTCCCCCCCTGGAAAAAATCTTTCCGAGGCCCATGGCTGTAAGTTTATCACTGACACCCAACCTACCTTTTCTTCATTTGTGTAATTTTTGACTGCACTGGCTACCGTTGTGAATTTGCTCAGATCGTTGATAGCGTCAAACGTGAAATTTCGCGTCTTTTGTCCTTTCACAGTACCAGAGACACAGAGCAAGTGTGGACTGCGGCCGGGGTGCGGATTTCCAAAATGTAGACAACCTCAGAGCTGTCTCAATTTAACATTTGACCCGTTCACTCACGTGACTCAGTACTAAAAGGTCGCTGAACTATGCGCGACACGATACTGGGAGTCAAAGCTAAATTCTGTGCAGGAGCCATGCAACGTATTTAATAAGACTTTTGAAAATTTTTTTAGTGATGTTTTGCTCAAAACAGAACACATAATTAAAGCGAGGTTTCTCGACTGATTAAAGCGACAAACCGTGAAAATGTCCTGCATATGCAGAAGCACTGTCCCACTCAGCACACTAGCATAGCCAGCCCAAAAAGTTGAGGTGTCGAACAATTTTGGGGGGGTAAAATGTTTGATTTTTGGCGAATAACAGGACTTTGGTATCTTCTAAACATTTATTGGGGAGAATAGCTCCGTAGACCCCCCATGATTCAGCATGGCTTGTTGGAAATTGGGCTACAGAATAAATATCAAAGAATTCCACTGTGATCATCAGGGTTGCGGAGCCGGAGGTTTTTGGGTGTCGGATTTTTTTGTTCACACTCCTAAGGTGAGAATTTGTTGAAATGGTATAATTTCTTTTGAAACTTTTGTGGAAACAGATTTCTTGCTGTGCACCATGATTTCAATTGATTTTGACAGCCAAACTTCATTCCCTTTATGTTAAGAAGTCGGAAATTTTGGAAAGGTCGGAGTCGGATGTTTTACCTCCGACTCTGCAACACTGGTGATCATCATACGGATTGCAACCAGCCCGCTGTTGTCAGTCGTGCATCTTAGCTAAGCTTTGAGTCGAACGTTTTTGTTTAATCTTAGTACTATTTAAATTTTGTTAGGAAAGATCTTAACTGGACTGGATCTAACCGTGGAAGTGTTCGTGAGTCCTAGCGCTGCTGTCCCCGCTAGGAAAAGCAGGCATGAAAATGAATGAGATCTTACATTTTCTATCTACACTGCATGCTTTAAGCATTGATATAGGATGAATTTGGGTAAGCCCGCAGAATTTCAAAATGAAACGCAGTATTTTTAATTTAGCACTGGCTGCACAAACTAACGCCGTCAAGGTTTCAACTGTTTATTTCATTTTCACGTATGTAAATCGTATGTTGCACATGACCACTGACCACTATGTACACGCAGTTTTCGTGTGAGCTTCCAAGCGTCGGTCAGACTTTGCAAGCACTTCACAGCGGGCTAATTCGAGCTTATTTCTTGAATGATAATCCTTGAAGCTGAGTTCCATCCAGTTTTTACGATTCCTCTGGCATACCCGCCCTGGCAATCGCCCACGTTGAACGACACGTCATGAACTCCTGGTGATGCCCCTCGACAGATCCCTACCACTGCAACAAAAAATTGCGTGTAAAGGGCAAAATCCAGTGATCACGGTAGATTCCTTCAACAAAAATATTGACTCATATATGGAGTAGAAAGAATGCGTGTCGGCGTTATTTTCCATCAATTGCACAGTTACGGTTTTTGATGAACTTGTTTTAGCAAATCGTTTGTACTGACCTACTCAGTATCATTCGCGTTCACGAGGCTACGAACGATATCAAAAACCATAATGACTAGTGGCATACATTCACTGGCGCAGTTTAGGGTCCAAACAAATGCTAATTTTGCCATCAGCAACTACATAAATTGCTTTATATACTTTGCATGGTTGCCAACGTGAAGCGCATGCCTAGCGTAGGGAAAATTAGGGAATGACTTTAATGGATTCCACGGAACTGGGAGTTCGAAATTTGATTGTTGGACTTGGCCAAACAAACGCTTGGAAATGGTGGCCTGATATGATCATTCTGGGCCTTCGACTAGTAACAGCGGGTAAGGATTATCAGACGCAAAAAAACAAAACCGCCAAATTGTTGGGTCGATTTCCATTATTTTGTAAATCGAGCTGGGACAAATTCAGTTACAACGTTCGAAAAGGAGGATCTTGACTTCCACGAAAACCGCTTTGTATTCCATTTCGCCAAGTTTGCGAAACTAGTAGTAGTTTCCTGACATTACAATTTACATGCAGTTAAACGCAAATTATGAAAAAAGCTGGGGAAATAGTGTGAGACAAAAGTTTTGAGGCGGCGAAGTTCGGCAAATCGGTTCTTGAGAGTGAAAACACAAATTCATTTAATACTCAGCAGCAACACGTCAGCACCACAACCAATGTGATAAACTATTTTTTAAAACTTTAGCGACGATGCTTTGCAGGAAAATGAAGTTAGCGTGGCGTATATACCTTG
>Ga0210059_1004838_pt1 | contig 21705 bp, 8 predicted proteins | sample Ectturendosymbi2_FD_188042 | JGI IMG/M metagenome (GOLD analysis project Ga0210059, IMG submission 188042) | Ecteinascidia turbinata endosymbiont from Florida, USA - Sample 2 (SPAdes) (version 2) | ecosystem: Host-associated > Tunicates > Ascidians > Unclassified | place: Key West, Florida...
TTCAAGTTTCGAGTCTCGGTCTCGAATGTCAAGTCTCGAGTCTCGGTCTCAAAGTTTTAGCCAGATCTCGGTTATGGGGTCTCGACTACATCACTGACACTTACTGCTCTAGTTAGGGGTGGATCCGTATGTGGGGCGATTGGGCCAATCGCCCCTCCTGAAACCTAAAAATTAACTTTAATTGCCATGGGTTCTTAAAATTCGGAAAAGAGCATTCGCGATATAAGGCCTTTTTTTCGTCAATTGTTGTGTTTCAGCAGGGTCGTTTAAGTATACTTCATCCCTCTTGCAGTAGCAAAGTAGTTATGAGACTTGACTACCAAATTTTACTGAAATCGCCCCGTCTAACCTTACTGGTTGGTTCCCCCTGGCTCCAGATGTTGTAAAACTGCCCCACCCACACAAGTAGACGTGTGCCTTACAGCATTAGTACAAAATATTTATAAAATTTAGCTTTTGCATTTTCTCCCTGGTTCAAACTTCCAAGTCACAAATCAAACTGTATGGATTTCACGAATTATTGTGCTGTAAACTGTATGGGATTTGATAAATTGTTGCTTAGAGACTTTTTGCTCTGTGGACGCTCTCATAAAAAATCGTGTACATCATGTGCAGTGGTACAGTTGAGTACTGTACAGTAGATGAAGATTGAAAAAGGTACAGTATGAAAATGTGTACTGTACATAGCCCTCATTTATTTACCACTAAGTTCAACCTGCAATCACAGAAACTACAAGTGTTTTTACAATTGTTTTTACAAACATTTTATTTGTATTCTCTCTGCTACCACTCAAGTAGTACTAGTGCCGCCCTGTGCATAAGTAACAAAAATCAGCACGCATTGATGTTATTGAATGGAAATCGATTTCGCCATTCGGCATCTTCAGTCCAAGTAAATTAAAGGTAAAACAGGTCGGAAAAATGCAAGAAATATAAGCAGGTCGGGTATTTCTTCAGCTAATAATTCACATTAACATATTGTACTGTACTGTAGTGTAGGTTTCATTTTAAATCACTAGTATATGATTGACCAACAGACCCCACTCAATTCAAATAAAAATTTGTTAACTAAGTTGAATTAAGAGTCTCACTGAACAAATTTGGGTGACTATGTCAAGTTGTTTGTAATGATGTCCGTGTTTGTGTTGAAGTTATATATCAATTCAACACAAAAAAGTTTGTGTTGAAGTCATATATCTGTGTTTGTGTTGAAGTTATATATTACTTCATCATCTTGAGTCAACAGAACCAACTCTAGCCTCATCTGGTAGTGAGCTTCTGAGGTATCGGCCTGCTTGTTTCTGCTTTTATACTTTTACGATGATTAAATCTTGCCTGTATCTTTTTTCTATAGTTGTGGGCCACAAAAAGAAAAATAGGTACAATGTAAAGAATAGTTGTCCGTCAGCGCTGATATCGTTAATACACAGATGTGTGATGACATAACCGGAGTGGAAAAATACCTCATTGCACAATGAAAAAAAATAAAGATACAACAGAAAAAATAAGGTTTAATTGCAACATAATATAACCTTCCCCCAACCATGAAATGCTAAACAGTTGCGATGTTTTAAATTTTGTATATTTGCACAACTGTTAAAACCTAAATTTGGGTCGCAGTGGAGTTTGTTATCAAAAATAGAATAATTTTGGTGTAAGAGCGGTGGTGGCTGAAATTATTAGGCCTAGGCTAGCATCAAATATTATTTTTATTAGCATTGTGATATCATTGCTCACCGTAAAACATTAGTTTTCCCAACTCTGGTTATGTCAATATATATCTGTAACCAAGATCTACTACTGACAGATGTCTGTTTTTTACAGGGCACCCAAAAATGGTGCAAGTAAATCAATCACACTTTATTTCACAAGAAAACTAGTTTTGCATTTTTAAACACATCTTGAATCCTGTAAATCTGTAAGGAAAACCTTGCTGGTGATGAGATTTAAATCATAAAGGTAAAACCATAAAGCAAACCTTACTGGTGATAAGATCATATAATATATTTTTTTTATTGCAGACTCATGGTCCATATCACAGATGCAATCACAGACAAAAGAGCACAAAAAGTGGTTAGCTACACATCAGCATGCATTACAGAAACAGTGTTTGCACATGACCAACATTGAGGGGAGCAAAAACTTTATCATCACCACAGCTGTATCATTATTCACAAGAGCACAAAAATGGATATCCATACAGTAGTGCAATACATAACCAGTTTTAGCATATGTTCAACCTTGAGAGAAGCAAAACACTTTCCCAGCACTTTTTACTTTTTCATTCTGGGTGTGTACACGTTGTCCACATATTTCTTGCTACACAAAAGCAGTACTGATGAGGCCTAAACACCGAAACAATTCACGGACACCTACTGCATTTGGTCTCCATATTACAGGAGCGTTGAATAATTGAGGGAAAAATGAAGATTTGTAAAAAGCATCAGACATTTGAAGCAATCGAATAAAAAAGTTGGATGAAGATGTCCATCTTACAAAAAATCGATACAAATTGTTTCTCAGCAGAGCATTAAAGGTCCTGACACAACTGCTAACCTGATGTGGGCGAACGCTAACATTTCTGGGTATGTAATGCATCATTCAGTAGGCATTGTTGAGATTACTGATTGCTATCCATTTCAAGTAACCTTTTTTATTATGGACATAGGACAATCCTCAGCTAGGATTGGATACTACTGTTGCGATCGGAAATCCTGAGCGGCATATGCGCAAAGCTTCACACGTCAGATGCCATGATCACTCTATTATTGCTTGTTCGCGCCACATATATGTATGGTGTTGTTCTTCACGCACATCCCGTTCGTGGTGAATCACACAATCAACGCAACACCACCGGAGAGTTTGCAACACTACATATAGGACATGCCAGTCTGAAAATCAATGCATGCATAAGCAAGACATAATGACTAACCAAACATTTTGTACATGCCATGTGTATCAAATACAGTCGTAGTGAACCTATGGCACTCATAGCCCTCTCTGTGGCCATGTGCACCTTCGCTCCAATACAGAATTCATTTCAAGAAAGGTACAGGGATGCAAGGCTAGGTTGCTCCCAAGATCGGGAAATTCTCCCAGTGCTGAATTAGGAACACTTACTTACACAGTATGTAACTTCAGAGATTATCTCCTTTGGTAATATTACTGCTACTTGAATATTATTTTTGGTAACACCATTTTGGTTTTGGATGCAAGGAAGGTTATGATTTTTGTTTCTAAGAACAAGAGTAGAGCCAAAACACTAACAAGCAACATTAAACCAAATATTTCGCTTTATTCTTAAAGCGTTTTTAATGGTAAAGCTTTCTACCTGCATCAAGCTGAACCAGTGGTTCTTAACTGGAGAGTTCACCTCCCCAGGGGGTGTCAATACATTTCCAGGGAGGAGTGAGTCATTACATGCTCTGCAACATGCAAAGTTTGGTCAATAAATTTACCAATAATTACACAGTTTGTTTTCACAACTTTTATTTAAAGTCATGGGGCTTGAAACAAAGTAAAACTACTAAGGAAGGGGTGGCATAGAAAAGGTTTGAGAACCACTGAGCTAAACTGTGGATGAGGCAATCAAGGACAACATTTTCACATTGTTCCATCACAATAACTGATTAAACAGGGTGAAGTTTACCAACAGTAGCATTGGAGAGACTGGTGACATTAGAGTTCTTTGTGGACAAATTGGACAATTTTTGAGAATCATTGCAGTACATTGTTGATTCAGGGTATATCTATTTTTTAGTGCTAGCTATTTTTGCATAGGGATAGGTGATAGGTACTTCATTTTTAAAAATTATGTTTTTGTTGACTCCAAGTTTGAAACACCAAAAAATGAGCGTAGCAAAAAATATAGAAAAAAAAGGAAGATCATTCCAAGGGGCCTAGATAGTAATTTGGAGTGATTGCACATAATGGGAAAGCATCATGTATTCTATGTACTAAAAGTGTTGGAATTATGTTATTGTGTATTTCTTTTGAGATAAAAGATTTTATGTATAAGTTGTTTTTTCTAACCCAAAATCTCAGTTGGTCCATTCAGGTTAAATTTCAGTGTTGGCACTTTGGAATATACAAGTCAGTTTAGTGTTGCCAATTAGCCATTCAGTCTATAAAACATTCACCATCACTGCGCTAGTCTAATTCCATTTCATTTATGGATTCAATTTGCCTACAAATCCATTGCTTGCAAGTGTGCGTCATTCCTGTTATCATCCAGTGTGCACCACAAAAAAATATATTTTAACAAGCAGTATCAATGCAGTGGTAGCAAACTAATCTGGTTGCAGAAAATATTGTTATATTAGTGTAAAAAATGTATGTTTTTGCGTTTGACAACCGTTGATAAACGGAGTTTTACAGTGGTTGAAACCTTTTTGAAACAGATGGAATATGTGAAACTAGTAAATATAAAACGTCTTGGTCTGATTATATGTTCAGAAAAAACGTGTAATTTGATTTCAGTAAGAAAATTTTTACCATAGTATTTTCAGCTTCAATTATTGGGTGAAGCTGTTTTCACTCTGGTAATATCAACTGAAAACTGTTTACGATATCTGCTGTGATGCATATTCATGTTTTAAAACACAGGTTTTATGTTGTGCTTTATGAAACTGCCAGCAAAACATGTTTGTACTAAATTCATTACGTGCCAAGATTTACTGCAACAAATTCATCATGAAAGTTTGTTTGATTCAGGCTACCTAGATTTCACTTATATTTACTATTGTTACTAGGTCTAAGTTTGCTGTAAACTTTTGAGGAATTAGATGAATGGGCTATACTTTCATCTTTTTGCAATGATTTAAACTTGCACTTACCTATATTCAAGTAACTAGCTCCCACGGGTGGAGTTTGAATCAACCAGCAAATTTTTAAAAAGAAATTGATTTCATGTAACACTATGCATCGTCGCACCTATAACCTTATTCAAATAGACTAACTTCATTTTCTCTATATACTTGACTTAGATACATGGTTTATATTGTAAGGGTTAGTAAAACAACATACAAATATAGAAATCCTAAGATGTAACAAACCATACAGTAGGTTTCATCAGGTACATGCATGCAATACTGAAGAAGAACAAACACTGAACCACCAGCAGCTACTACATTTGTTCATTGTGATTCAGAAGCATTATGTAAGAGGTAAAAAATAAAAATCTGTTGAGCATCAGACAACTAAAGTGATCAGATAAAAAAGTTTGATGAAGATGCACATCATTGAACAAAAGCATAGAAATTTTCTAATGAAGAGACATCAACTTTTAAAAAACAATTATTTAGTGAACTATTTTGCTGATGAATCTTTAGCTGGCCAATTGACATGCTGGTAAAGTGTGTTTTTCTTTAGTTAATATCAAACCAATAGTTGTTGTGTAATGTTTATGCCATTGATTGGCAAATAGTTTCCATTGGGAATTTGCGTTCACAAATGTGAGAGAGATAATGCCAAAAGATTGTTAGATATTGGTTTGAGAATGACATTAATTTTTTAACACTTTTAACCAGCTTATGTATATTTATGTACTTGGCATTTAGAGGACAGATATTAGGCTATGTACCAATACAGATCTATCTATTAGATACTGGCTGTAAACTTTTTCTCTTGAAATTAGGTACATTTAGATTTGAAAACAATGCTGCAAAATAGCAGATTTACCAACTGAAGCCTTTGTTTGGGCTGTAATGATCCGCTTTAACTGTGAAACTATAAAACAAATAGACAGATTTGTATATACCAATAACAATGCTAAAATTTTAGTGAGGACCTATTCTTAGTTGTTCCACACAAAGCATGAGAAGATGGAGAAAATACTCCAATAGGTAGAGCACACAAGGAGAAAAATTTACTTTCAAAGATGTTTTCAAGCCACAAAAGTTAGCACAAATACAGTAAGCTTGCTCATCACAAGTTGAAATCATACATTTAGGTTTGAAAGATATACTGGTTACCCAACCATCTACTAGATTTTCTGAATTTAAATAATGATTAATGAAATGATGTAATAAAAGCTTTTTTCAGCTAATTATTTACTGTACTTATGTCGGGCTGATTCATTTCATGGTCATGCAGAAATTGCTGACTACAAAATGGAAAACTCAGACAAATGCAAATACACTTAAGTACACAAAAATTGAATAGTTTCTTCATTGCGATCTAGCATTACAGCATGTTGATTATTTTTGTATCAACAACATTTTGTCTGCAGACTTATATGAGGACAGTAAAGCTTTACCTGAAAATTTAAATTTTTGATAATGCTACTGATTATTTGCTTAAGAATTTGTTCATGTTTATGATACGCTTAAGAAGAACATGGCAGAAAAGGTTAATTCAACTCGACCTTCCAGCATTCGTGAACTGCTTGAAACAAGTTTTAATGCTCATCGTCGTGAAATCAGTGATTATGCCTCAGGTCACTTGAATCCAACCAGGATTAAAAGGTATAAATTGTAAGAACTAAACGCCTTTCATAATGGCTTCAAATAGTTTTGCAGATTTGTCTGAAATATTTTTTATACTTATTCACTCCTATACAAAAACTTGTTTGCATGTAGGAGTTTTCAATCTACCAGTGAGTCCATTGTGGTTTGGATTTAGCTAAATAGATTTGCCACCAAATATTGTTTCAGAGGTACTCAACATTTCAGTAAAAAACACAATGATTGATGTACTTGGTTTGTGCATGTCTTCCTGCAAAGAACACCATAGATACTGCTGATTTTTGCAAAAAAGTAATCTGATGTTTTTTAAGGCAGGGCAGCAGAAAAAGTAATATTTTTTTAAGCAGAGCAGAGTAAAAAATTAAGGGGTCTAGGCCTATGTTGCCCCGCAGTTCCTCTGCCCTAATTTTTTTTCTGGGGAAGCTGGCCCCCCACTTTTAAATTTCAAATTTAGCTTTGTGCATGTAGCATTTGTGTACTTACTAGTGAATTAATTTTGCGTAACACTAAGAACAACTAGTTACATTTTTGTGCTCATGTCAGTGTAGTGTAGATAGAAAGGGGTTATTGAGGGCTTATAAATAAGATAACCAAAAGTCAAATTTTTTCTACTTTTTCAAAAGTTTATGAAACGTCCGAAAACCAAATTTCACGCTGATACCATGAGCCATTCCAAAGTTATTAGGTCAAAAAAATGTCAAAATTCATTGTTAGGTCAAAATTTTCTTGCAGCAGTTTTTTTCACGTCATCGCTAAGTTACAACAACAGATTTTGATATGTTTTTGCAAGTTTAGTTGCAATTCTGAAATACTAATGGGTTTGTTGCGACTTCCGAGGTAATGTTTTTGTGCAGCCCACTACTGGATGATTTGAATATTAAATAAACTGGGCATGGCAATGCAAGAAACGTGGTCTTACCATACTTGGTTTGGCAACTGCTCAATCCATTATGCATATATAGTGTTTTAGCTTTATGGAGATTCGCAGATTTGACTCTACTGTCGTTAGTAATGTACTTATCAACACATCATGCCTAAGGTTAAAACAACCGAATTCTTCAAAATTTCAAAATATACTGCGTGAATATGTTTCTGAGTTTACCTCAACACGTAAGGGTGAAATATTTTGCAAATTCTGTGGCTGCTTAGTGAAAAGTGACAAACGGTTTGTGGTGGAAGCACATCGTGGTTTGTGGTGGAAGCACATCCTCCAGAGCAAAGCATCAACGAGGTTCGTTTCATGAAACTGAAAATAGAAAGACATTTTTGAAACATGCTGTACCAGATTTTGCAGATACTACTTTTTGTTTCATTTTAAACGTATCAGTTTGTTTTCTAATACTATATATGAATATGCTTTGCATTGCACATTTCTACTGAAAACACTGAAAATTGATAGGTCAAAATAAAGTCAAAATTTGTAAATTATGAAGTCAAAATTGCGAGTTTTTAGGTCAAAAAATTGGTTTACCTACTAATAAAACATGACATAAAATTGCCAAAACATTCTGACAAATATTAATGACGTAATATTTCAATGCTTGTGACATTACAGTTGCCTATTCAAACCACAAAAATTTTCCATAGTTTTTTAACGTGCACTTCTTCCCCCGCTACTTTAAAAATGGTTCCTCCACTGCTAGCGTAAAGTGGTTATCTTCTCCGTCAACGATGTTTAACTTCTTGTTTTGAAAAGCACAAAAAAACTGAAGTTGAAATTGGTGATGGGGCTGTTTGACTGGCAAAAACTACGAATGATGCCATTTCTTTGCTTATTGCTTCGCCAAACCAGTGTTGCCAATTTGGCAAAAGCTTGTGGTGGTTATGCAGCCCCGGAAATATTAAAACAATAGATTGTCTTCGGGGAAAACACTTTCTTCCATTGTATTTAGATAATGGCAAGTACCGCATTGAATTTAGCAAGAGCCGGTTATGGAAAAACAACAAATGCAAATACCAGGAATACACGCAAATAATACGATAAATTTGTAGAAACTAATTTCCCATGCATCCAAAGTTATCTATGTGCAGTTGTTTGAATTGTTTTAGTACAACAAAAAAAGTTTTAACCGGCCGGACGTTGCTTCGGTGCGATAGGTTCGTTTCTGCGTTTTTCCATAGTGCTGTTTTGGATCAATATATTGGTGAAAGGTTTGTACATTTATGGTAATTAACGTGGTACACTGCATCTGCGCTACTGTGTAAAGTGCCCGTAATTAACTAAAATGGCATTGCAGCAAACTGGCAACAATTCTTGTTGACTTACCTGGTTGACGATGTTTGGTTTACCCTGCAATGTGCAGATTGTAGCTGAAAAGGTTAAAACACACCAGTCAAGGCATAAGGACGTTGTATGTTTTAGTCTTCGAAAACATCGAGTTTCTGTCCAGTGCTGAATTTTCGAACGGTCTGCGCAAGTGGCACGTCTACGTGCCTGCGATTTGTGCACGTTCAATGCAACACTGGCTGCCAAAAGAAGAGTTCGTCCCAAAGTACTCTTTTGCAAAATGTATTTTGATGGATGTGCGAGACGAGACCAAAACGTTTCCTTGCGGAGTTATAGTGAACCAACTTATCAGAGTTGGTTTTCATATGAACGAAAACCGCAAATTACAAATTCTGGCATTTGATTTCCAAAACAGTAGGTATAAATTGCACAGGTTTTCTTCTGCATAAACGAACGTGTCCACTGCAGGTGCTTAATTCGCTTGGTGATGGAAGATCATGGTTCTTGTTGTGTTTTTTCCAGGTTTGATTCGGTAACTTCAAACAAGTTACATATAACCTTAGTTATTTTCTTCATTTTGAGTTAAATACAACACAAGTTAGTGGGTTTACTTTGGCTTGTGAAGTTTCTTTCTGCGTCCTGAGATATAATTCTTTCTCAGTCAGTTTCATCTTCATGGTTACAGTGCGGTAACGTTCTGTTGCTACAAAAAAAATTACTAATAGAACTTGTATCGAATCTCCGGCATATTTAAAAACTACCTGAAAAAAGTATAAGCAGCTGAAAAAAAATGGTCATTCAATAGCGATGCCATCACCCGCCAAATACTCTGAATTAGTAGATCAATGCTTTATATTTGATAAAGCACGGTGGATTGGAAGGACTATACTTAAACTGTTTTGCTTTAGGTCCTACAAAAATGAAAACAGTGTGCTTTTATATGTAGACCGCTGCAGCAACTTGCATTCGATATACACGAGGAGTGGTGCTGCGCGTGAACCTGTTTTCCACTCCAGCACGAAACTTTCTGACGCTTATGGTGGAGATGCTGACTTAATGAGGCATCAGACTCTTTACTATTTTATCAGAGATTTTTGCCTGAAACAGCATTGTATTTTATAACGTCTTCATTCTCACACGCAACGCAATAGACTTAAGTATGCGTGGCAGTAACACGGAACACACAACAAACCCATGAAAGAACACCAGATAGAATGCAGCGGTAGCAAAAAAAGATTGATGTCGCTAACACAATTACTTTGATGAAGCACAAGCATAAAGGTTACACGCATGAATGGCGCCATCACGGTAAGGTCATAAGATAGTGCTGCGATGACTTCCAACTAGACCGAAAAAAACGCGTGGGGGGACTGGGAGGCCTGAGTAAATAAGTCTTGTCGCTCATACAAATGTGTATAGTCACGTATCCAAAGTTGATATATGCCGCTAGATGTATTTCTGTAAATTGCAAACCAAAAAGCACATCTTGCATACATTGAAGACAATGTTACTTCTGTCGTCGCCGAAATCAAACCCGGTGCTGATTAAAACAATCGTGACCTGTTATTGACAATACCATTGCCTCAATATTTTTTGGATTCTGTCTTGAGTTTTTTTAATGATAAAAACTAAGTGCCAGTGCTTACACGCTCAGCTTTTTCGTTTTGCCCCCATTTCTGTAGAACCTCGAGGCTTTTAGTTTTGGTCGCGATTATTTTCCTTTTGTTGGTAGATGGCAGGGGTGCAATTTGCTGATATTATCAGGGGGATAAAATAATTGTAACTTGTTGTACTATTTTCGGAGGGGGAAAAAATGAATATAACTTGTTTTACCCAACAACTAAGCATGATTTGAAAAGATGTTTTCGAAAATTTCTGGGAAGGCAATTGCTCAGTTTCCGCCCCCTGGTTGCGGACCTAGTAGATGGTCTTGACATGAAAATACTATTTTGTCTTGAAACTTCGTTGTTTTTGTAACTTCTGGGTGTGATGCTGTCGCCCCCTCCCTGCTTTCTCTCACTTATGGTAGCTCTCTACAGTTTGTATACTTTTTTCCAAGTGCTTCCAAAATCATTGCGGCAAAGCAAAAAAGAAGGCGTTCGTTTTGGAAAAGCTCAGCACTTCGGGATCTGGGAAACGACGATGAAGATTCTAGCGTAGATCAAGACAGATATGATTCGATGAAAAATGCATTGTTGGACTTCAGCTCTGGAACGAGTGCTGCTATTCCTCTACTTGGAAATAGTGCACCACTTCCCCGGCTAATTTTTCCAGGAAAAGTGCGTCTTTAACTGAACTGTAATTTTTTGGCTCTGGCAGAAACCTAAGTTGATTTACCTAACGTTATTGGCTCACGTTTTGCTAAAGAAACTCCTTAGTTACTGTTGCGAACTAACACTAAAACCACCATAACGTCGTCAAGGTTTAAAAAACTACTAAAATTGAATGAAGGACTGTTTTTTTATCAAGACAATGCATTTTCATCATGCGGTGTTTTTTGCTGTTGCAACACACCAAAACGACTGAACGATTCTTACAGGAATTAAAAATTAGTAATCATTGTTTTGTTCTTGTCTGGGTGAAAAAGATCATACACTATAGTCTATGTCCGTCTCCCCGACGTGTTGTAAGGTTTGGATTTGTTTCTGAATCTGGCTTATTTCGTGAAAAATATAGTGAAGTTCTTTTCGTCTTTACTTTTGATGGTAACTTTCTTTACAATGCTGCTTCAAGAAGTTTCTAAACACGTATTTAAGGTGCGCGTAAAAACTGATCAAAGATAGAAATGCTTCATGCAGGTACTTGTTTTCGGGAAATCATTTTTCAGCTCATTATTTCTGCGCTTGTGAATTACAATAAAAATATCTTGGTTGTTGAAATGTTTCTTTGATTTGAAGCGGCACCTTTGAACCAACTTTAACGTGCTTACTTGAAAATTGAAGATCACGTTTTATTACTAAGTCAGTTTGCTCACTGAAGGACCGTGAATTTTTGTTGCTGTGGTTGATAACGTTTCATGTGATTACATTGCTTGACAGTACGGCGAATCTAAGATCGACACGAACTTGGAAAAAACGCTGATGGATGAAATGGAGAACCTGATTCGGGAAAGAGCTCAGTCCTACTACAGCGTCACAAGCAGCAATGTCCACTTGCCTGCTGATGCAAGTCAATATTCGTTTGACAAAAAAACTCTTCCGGAAGCCAAGCTTCCATCAAGCAAGGTAGAACTGAGTCAGTATTGAAGAAATCGCATGCACGCCTGGACCATTGACAATTATAAGATGATTTTCACGGGAGCGGTGCCGCGAGGTCGAAGTTCACAGGAGCGGTGCCGCGAGGTCGAAGTTCAATTTGTTTCGGAATAAAAGTAGATCTATACCGTATCAGTGATCGCACAACTGAGGCAGTGTGTTGTGGTAGCAAATATCTTCTATTTTGAGGAGTAAGAAATTGTAAGATTGAGAGGCCGCGCTGATGAGTTAAAGACAATGCTACAACAAAGCAAATACAGCATCGCAGAAGATTGAAACGTTCAATGTTTTTTTAGCACTGACTGACCGTCGCTGTAATCTTACACAAGATGTCGCTTTTCACCGCAAGCACATCCTATTAAGATACTTTAAGATCATTCATGCAATTTACTCTTTGCAACTCGGCAAACTTACTTTCTAGGTCTACACGGAAGAACTGAAACTTCCTGAGATCATGCTGCCCTGCACAAGCGATCCCGTGTTGATTCCTCCTTCAGTGCGAAGAGGTGACGAAGACTTTCCAAAAAAAACTGAAAGACAGAAATTCGTCACCACCCATCTCGCTGGTGTGACTCGAAAGGATCAGTTTCAAAAAATGCTCGACTTCAAAACCAGCGTTATAAAGTAGTAAGTTATTCCTTGTGGTTTCTTATCAGGGTTTTAGTGGGTCAGGAATGGCGTTCCCTGATTTGGGAACGCGTTCCCTCACCTCTTTTGAACTATCCCAATTTTAGGATGCATATGTTTGCCAAAAGTCCTCAGTGACTCCAGTTGTCCTAAGGTTTTAAAATATCAGTTACTCAACTCAGTACCCCTAAAATCGTTTCTGAGTACCCCCTGTTGATATTGACACAAACCTTAAGGACCACCAGATTATAGGTATATTTGTCTGTACCCAATAGTAGTTCGGATGTGAGACGCTTACGTGATCAGCTTTCATTCTTAGCACAGTTCTGTGCTATAAGCGCGCGCTCTCACATTGTTGGTGCTTTCCACCGTAAACCTTTCTGGTAAATGTTTCTCCCAAAAGATGTGTGGGTTCTTGCTGTCGATACTCACATGATCATCGAAGCGTCCGTCGTTAACTGTGGTCTTCGTTTAAAGCCAGATTTTGGTCTTCGTTTAATCCAGATTTTTGGCCCCGTGTTTGGCCCCCCAGTTTTGTGCTTAATTTCACGTTCAAGTTCGTTTGATTGACATATACAGCAGATAACTTTCAGCCATCAAAATTTTAAACGATTTGAAGACTTTCTGGCGACGATTCTGACGATACTCACAAGCCTATGTTGGGTTTGATAGGGTTGATCATAGCAAATCAATCTTCATTACAACGGAAAATCACCATGCAGGAGAGACATTTATGTTGCTCCCCCCTACTTTTTTCCTTGGCCCTGCACTGGCCCCCCAGTTTTTTCATTCTAGAGTCGCCACTGGAAATAGTGAAACGTTTGATGCACGAACCGTTTCGAGGAAGTTTCGTCCAACACCTTTTTCAATAGTAGTTAGCTTCAACCTTCAACGTGAGGTCTATCTAAAGCAAGCTTCCGCTTTTAAATTAACTGTGCTCTCTGCTAATCCGACAAACTCCGTATTTTGTGTGTAGTTTGCGGAATTGAAGGAATAATATTTGAGGTATCACGTACACCGATTAGTAGGAGACTAATGTGGACGTTTATGAACATCTCACCTGGCCAGTGGTCTAACCGTGTACCACACAAAAATACGAACGCGGAATAAGATCATTTTTAACCTGTAGGAATGTTGGTAAGGCTGTCGGTTTGGGATAGTTCAGTGCAGTGAATTAAGCACTTTTGTTCGTAGAATTAGCACACTCCCGGAAAAAAATGGGGATAATTTTAGTATTCAATTTTGTTATATTTGGGCGAGCAGACGTTCCCACACTTATTTTTTCATCACTGCACACCCCTGTGTCTGAGCGAAAAACACTGCGCAAAAAAATTTAGGTGCTTACATAGGATTGCAAAAAATGGCTTTGCCGTCAAATGTTTACCTTCAGTTTCTACGGTGAATTCCTCAAATGAAACCTTGATCCATGAGACGTGTTTATTGCATGTTCGGCTCATGCGCCGATCAGCAATAAGAACCGATCGCCATGATCGAAATTTTTTCGGACTGCTGCGAACCTGCTGCATTCGTTGCCTTGATCCCAGTTCAACGGTTACTTCAGCTTACACCACCCGCAAATTTGAAAATACATACAGTGGACACCACTCACACTCTTCGTTGAAAAATAAACTGGTGTTCATACTAACGTTTTTCATTTTAAAAACGGAAATGCGCTCACGCTCCAACTACCGCTCCTCGCTGAAAAAAACTGGTTTCATTTGTAATACAAATTTTATTGACCAAAGGCTCAAACTGATTTTCGTAAGAATACAAAAAATCGGCTTTACGAATTCCAATAGCAGTGAACTTCAACCTCCAACAAATAATTGAATAAATCATTTCATTTTTTTTTTCATTAAAACGAACACTGAATCAACGAAAAAGCAAACACTTTGCACAAGTTGCAATAGCCATTGTTGGGATATTCTAAGGACCCGATTTTCTCTGATTCTAGGGACCTGATTTTCAATTCTAGGGACCCGAATCGGGTCCCTAAAGCACCTTAAAAAACTGTATATACGTACCTCACAAATTAGAACAAAATCTAAAATAAACATATTACGTCACTCATTACAGTTGATTCCACCGCACAGCAGTTGAATACCATCACCAACGAAACTTACAAGCTACACCTGCATAAATGACTGTTTCACTACGCGGGCAGGCGACTGTTTGTCACTTATGCGACGCAACAACAGACAAGACATAGGCACGTGTTGCGAGATTACAAAAAAATTCTACTGTCTTCCAAGACGCATGTCGGCCACATCTACACTACATGCTGCTGTATGATGCTCAATCATTAATCATGGACTGTTCAAGCACAGAATACACCGCGTTCATAACCTGTTTCACAACCATTAAAAAACGGAGTGAGTAGCGTTTGAGGTTTAGAAAAGGAGCGACCTTTTTGTTTGAAAAATGGAGCGGTCTTCAAAAAAGAACTCGCTCCTACCAAGCTTAACTTAATAATTCCTGCTGTTGATGATCCAGACGTCTGCTGTAGTTTGGCCTCAGCATATATTCCTTGTTTCAGTTCGGATACGCTTGAGCAAAATGTCCTTGACGGCCACCTGGCTGTTGAACACTTGGAGCACAAGCTTGTCGACAGATTGCTTGAGTTGCGGTCGCAGGAGCCGGTGATTGGACCAAGTTTCGAACGACTTCAGGTGACTTGAAAAGCGCATTCTTCACCTACGGCCAAGTCTTTTGGCTCTCACAATGCTTTGGCGTGAACGTGTTCGTGATCGCGACATCGCTGTAGTTGCTCGTAGTTTACGTTTGAATCTCGAATACACTATTACCACCTCAGCTAATCTCTGTCTTGTAGCTGTACGCAGAAATTTGGAACGATCTCACAGTCGACTCAAGCATTTTCGGTGAAGTTTTGCGTGAGATAAAGCGCGAATACGACAACTATCTCGCTCAACTCCTCGATGAAATAAAGTCGACCGATCGAGTCGAGCTTGCTCGATGTCTCCATCTTGTGGAGGAGATGAGCGACGATAAGAAGGTGTCGAAAGCAGATGATCTGCGCATTGAGGTCGAGGATTATGAAGCAATGTGCGCACAATCCTTAATCAGGTGCATATTTGATAAAGTACCCAACGCTTAGCTTTCCGGTTGGTGCAGTTTTACTGAGGCCATTTGTGACCGAGTTACGATAACTCATCAGTTGGCTTTCATCGAAGTTAACAAAACTTCAACATACGCGTTTTCAGTTTCAACATCATCTGCCCATATTCAACGGAATAAAGTAACCGTAGCGGTAACGACCAAATAAATTTCCTGAAAGAAACTTCCCCTAGATCGATGGTTCTCAAAGTGGTCGGTATCGACCCCTAGGGGTCAATTGGACCATCCAAGGGGTCGATAAATAGTCACGGGGTCGAATGGGGGTCACTGAATAGCCCCTAAGTTCTAAACATATTTTCGGATTGTGTGTTATTTTATCATGCATTTTAAGTAAAGAGCACTCAAATTTATTTTGACACATACTTTCCTTGTATTAGTAACGGTTGGGCTAGGCCACGGGGTCTACAGAAAATTGTATACTGTAATTGGGGGTCAACGAGCAGAAAAGTTTGAGAACCACTGCCCTAGATAGATACGGTTTCAAACACATCCGACAGCGTGCAATCATCACGTGGAGGTTCGCACTTTTTCCGCGAGGGGAGTACAGCAGAGTTTTACTGACGTAAGGTAAATGAACAGAATTTGACAAACGCAGAAAGTAAATTCCGTCGTAATTGTGAAGTTGTATATCTATTTCTACCAAAAAAGCAGATGCACATCTTCTCTAATGAAGACAGAACTGCGTGCATATGGTGATTGGACTGTAATTTGGATCAAAAAATTCTGATTACTCTCAGGGCATTTTGTAAACGTTTCAATGGATGGCGCAGCCAAGCGTGACTTGTCAGGGTTGAATAATATTACCCTGTGGTCTTGGAAGTCAATGGCTGCGGGCTGTGTTTGGTTAATGCCTTGGTTAAAAGTTTTTACAACTTCTTAAACTTTGTAACACATGTTGAAGAAATATAATTGCATTAGCGAAATATTAGAATAAAGATATCCTGTAGAATGCGCAACAGTGCTGGTAATACGCTTCGTGAGATTAAATGCGCTCATTGTAGTTTCCAACAATTTCTCTAATTCGTCATCGTTTAATTCGTCAAATCGCTCAATTCGTTTCTTTTTCGTCGGTCCCAGCAGAATTCCTATCTTTTGTGTACATTTCTGTTCGTCTAATTCGTCAATTCGCTCGATTCGTCACCTCTTTCTATCCCTGAGAAGCGTTTTGTTCGGCTAATCCGTCATTTGCACTTTTCGGTTTTGATGCTTAAGCAGTTAACACGTGTGGGAATTCAAACAAATTAAGGATCTTTATATGAGAATTGTTGCACCTCGCAATTTGTTTATCGAATTTATACACGAGGTGCGAAGCGCGGCCCGACTCCCCATTGAGAGAACGCAGAAAGTCTTTAAAGCTTATTAAAGATTTCAAAGGTGCTAGATTAAATGCAGGAGTCTAGATAGAGTAGAGGAATTAAGGAGTTCATTTTAGTAAACAACCATAACGTCATAAAGTTTATTTTACTGCAAATAAAAGCACTATGTATACGAGTTACAATGATAAAGTATACGAGTTTCTATGTTAGAGTTTTCGCCTATTTGCATAATTTGTCAGTTCGCCTAAATCGTCACTTTTTTCTAATCCCCGTGAGGTGACGAACTAGGCAAATTCTACTATATTTCGAGATTGATTGACTACGATTAAAACTGTTTTCTAACACTCCCAGTTTTTTTAATAGTTGCATTTTAGTTTGGCCGGTTTTGAATGTAATTGGCCGTTGGTGGTGATGTCCGCTTCTGTGACACCTCAATCAAAACAATGCTTTACTTGCAAAAGAATAGATAAAGCAGTTGGTTAAAAATATTCTATCTGTAACGGTGTAGTTATATACCTTGTGTAAATCTCAATTAGTAAATAGCCGAAAATGGTTAGGTTGTGCACCACCCAAGATGGTAAAGAAGATCAAACCTAAGATATGAACAAATAATACTCCTGACCTTTCCAAGCTTGGGCTCGGTTTTACTGGATGGGTACAAAGAATGCCTTCACTAACAGCTCTGCAAGTGCCTTGCCGCTATTGCATGCATCATTCATCACGTAGTTGGCCACATGGCCCACGGCGCAGAGTAGGTGGAGATTGGCGCCGCAGTCCACTCGTGCCACTCCAAAGCTAGCATACAAAGCGATTGTAGTGAAACCTTCTTGCTGCGTGCGAGCGTTTAAAACGCAAAAAAGCAAGTGGAAAGGTGAAAGCAACACAAGTGGCCACAAGCACCATCATGAATGGGAAACATGGAGTATGAGCAAATATCCGGGGTTTCGTTGCTCTACTCCAGCTACTACGTTGAACGACCTTACACCCACCTCCATTCATAGTTAAAATGCCATGGAGAGAAATCTCTGCTGCTATTTTTACGCTCCTTGTATTACAGTGTTTGCATCCTGCTGGCTGTCGTGCAAAAACGTCCGTGCAACTATTGTACAAGCAGCAAAAGATGATAATTTTGTTTATAATCACATATTATTTTTTGAGCTGAAAAATAAGTTGCAGCATCTTCACTAGTTAATCGAATCTGTTGAGTTGTTAATCCTTTCTTTCAACCCCCACCAACGTCCATGAACATCACTGACACGCGCAATATTAGCGATTGTATTGCCTGGATGACTGCGTTGGTTTCAATATTGCTCGCAATTTTTGCTCCGGAAGTAGAAATAAATCTTGCGAATAATACTTTCACTTTTCAAAAAGTTGTTCATTTCAGAGACCAAAGAAGTTTTGCTGTCATTTTTTTGTTGTTCGTTAACATAAAACACTTGGTGATTTCCAAGCAAAGGTCCACAGGCTTGTCCAACGACACCAATCATACGTGTGTAGATAGATGACGCTAGTGAAACGCCCGACACAAGTTCTCGTCAATGAATTTCCACTTTGGTTAAACTTTCGTATCAAGTATTGATATATATCTTTCGGATTTTTCCAGAAACTATGAGTTACGCCGAGAGATTGAAGAAGAAGAAGCGAGAATAGAGGAAGAGCGAAGACTCCAGCAAGAGGAGGAAGAAGAAAATGTCAGAAGGTATTCTTTTCATTAAAATTTATGTCGCTGCTTATTTATCTGCCACATGAATACTTCCAAGAGATTGTCGCATGCTTACCAATTTTCTGTAATATCATGGGCTTTTATACAGTGCTATGATTTGATGGCATCATCGCGTGTAATTTGGTGTTGGTAGGATTTTGCTGAATTTTTAGCCTATAACCTTTCTTAACCTGTCGTAAAGATTTTACTTTCCGCTCCAAATATAATACATGTGAAATTAAATGCCAACAAGAAACAATTTTAGTGAAGACCGTGTTGCAAGAAAATATCAAAATAGGACAAGGTTTCGAATTAAATATTTTTAAAATCGCTCTCTTTGTTTTAACATTTCCGAATTCGTTTCTTGTGTCAAAAATCTTGCCGATATGAGAAAACTGCATTATTTTTTTTACAAGCACCTAATAAACTGGGAGAAGATATGTTTTCCGAGCAATAATAAAAGTGTGCCAGTTACATGGAACGAAGCTTGTAAGCACGTGTCTACAAGTAAATTTCACGACAGGAGAGAAGCAAAGGGAGTTTCGTAAATAAAAATTTCATGACAGGAGAGAAGCAAAGAATTTCGTGAATAAAAAAGTTTATTTAAGGTCACTTGAAGACGCTTAGTGTTTCATACGTTTCCTATCCAATGTCTCCTCAACATACTTGTTTGCGATTGTACGCGCTATGCTGATTGATTAAGAATCAAGTATACACCGCAATTGTTTATGAAACTTTGCTTTGATACGAAAATTTCTTCAAAGCACAGACAATGCGTTTGGTATGCGACCAGTCCCGTCGCCACGGGGAGGCCTTTGGGGGTTATCCCCCCCAAACAAAGCTCCGAGCCCCCCAAATTTAAACATGAAACACTATAAATCAGTTGAGATTTTGCAAATTTTTAGAGTGTCAAGCCCCCCCGAACAAACCCAAAGCCCCCCGCAGAAACGCAAAAAACTTTCTGGAAAACTTTCTGGCTACGGTTCTGTATGCGACTGATCTGATGGAACACAAAGCTGCTTTATTTTCTTGACTACAAAGCTATTTTACTTTGATGTTCTTTACAGTCTTCGTGATTTATTATAGGTTGCTTCCTACCCGATGTTCACTGCCAACAAGCCCTTCCAAATTGTTTCGAATAGATACCGGTCCATCAAAAAAAGCGATGTCAACAGAGAAACGGTTGAAGGTGAGTTAGTGGTTTGCTTGAGCAACAGAACAGCGTTATCGAAGCCCTAGAGGTTATGTGCTGCTGTTGCGATACACTTAAAATTGACGTTTGAATTATCACTGCTAATGATAAAAGTTTTATTTTTTTATCCAGGACTTCTTCAAAATTGTTTGGTGCGTTTAATAAGATACTAGCTGTGAAGTTTGTCGTAAGCAGTGATAATTAATAAGATGTCTTAAACTATAAAACGTTCGTGCGGGCTCCTCCATGTGTAGCTGGAAAGCAGGGAGGTAACAGTCGAAAAAAGCGTGCCTTGCCGCAGTCAGGATGTCAGATGTGTTTTCTGATAACAATTTGAAAAGATGAAAACAAAGTGCCGATCGTTTGGTGCCACAGCTATTCCCCGTCTTGTCTTAATTCGACTTGCATAAGAAAGGTTGACGGTTCTGCTACAAACTTTTAACCGCCACATTTGTGCTGCAGAAACTCCGTGTTGAAATTTGGGAACGACTTGATCAACTAGCAGCAGAAAAGAAAACCTTGAAGTGAGCTTTCAACTTTGATGATATGCGAAAACGTCAAGGCAGTATGCCACGGTTATTTTGAGTGTTGAATTGTTTGAAGTGGATGTAAGAGCATATGGAAATTTAGAGTTTTGATTGTTTCTGATGTTATGTTGGTGCAGAGAGTTTTTCGTCCCAAAACCTGTCTTGCGCAACCTCCAACACTCCCTAAAAGACGCCGAAATCGAAATGCAAAAACTCAGTCAACAAAACGACTTCCTGGCCCAGATACGAACGGTATTTGTCATCTTGTTTGATTTTTCTGCTGATGAACTAGACCTGAGTGCAGAGAGATTTGATCTCCTGTAAATCAGGTCATAACACTGACATTATATGCTTTCGATAAAATTAAGTTTTGGCGAATTTGGTCAATTGAACATTTTTATCATATGACTTTATTGTTAGGCTGCATTCAAATCGATGTTCGTACTTTGTCAAAATTCGGTCAAAATGCACAATATGATCTGCTGCAAATGACTTCAATCTTATTTACGAAACTCTGTTTGCAGGATTGCCAAACCGAACTCGAGCTTCTGTTCATGAGAAACGGCGTCGCCAACGACACTGCGCAGTAAGCATTAAGGGTTAAGATCTTCGTTTTTGTCTGTTACCCCAGAGGCCACCATTATTTCACCTTTGATCGCTGTATCTGTTCCAAAATTGTTGCGAAGATCACATATCACGTGTTTGAATGATAACAAAGGTTATGCTTTTTGCGTTTGTTCAAAGCTGTTTCGAGCAACGATTAATAACAAACAAATTTGAATGTTCAAATATTTTTTCTGTCAAGGTCTAACACCTCTCCAGCAGCCCGCCAGAAATTACATTTAAACATCTGGAGAAGAATTGCCTAAAACTTTATGAATATATTTTTCTGCTGAACAACGTTCGTAGTCGATAGCAGCAATCGACTTTAAAATCTGTGTTCGCAATTTTTTCACCCAGGAATATTTTTGTTCACCGATACAATAACGAAAAAGCCAGTTCTTGCAAAAACACCTACACAATCCAACACAGAGGTTACAATGTAGTGACTTGCAAAGACCATCAAGTACTTCGCATGTATAAGAGTGAACCATGCACTTTAAGGAATTCGAGATAATGAAGCAGGTTGCTCTGTCATGGGAACTACGGGGCTAAAGCTCCCTCCTTTTAACAACTTCCTCGTTTGCAAAAACTGGTTCTCAAATTTCAGGAACAGGGATGGCAATTATTTGAAAAAAACAGCCACAGCTTTTGTGGT
>Ga0210059_1004839_pt1 | contig 21705 bp, 16 predicted proteins | sample Ectturendosymbi2_FD_188042 | JGI IMG/M metagenome (GOLD analysis project Ga0210059, IMG submission 188042) | Ecteinascidia turbinata endosymbiont from Florida, USA - Sample 2 (SPAdes) (version 2) | ecosystem: Host-associated > Tunicates > Ascidians > Unclassified | place: Key West, Florida...
AGATATTCATCACAAGTGTATTGGCCTCGACTTTTGTTAGAACATCAACGGAGGAAAGTAAGTACAAACTTATAGGAAGAGATACAGACTGCGCCGAAAGCAAGAGGTGATCCAAGCCATTTCCGAGGAAATAGACTTACACTTGTTTAGACGTTGCTTTTATCATAACTTTTGTTTTGGCGCACCATTTTTTCTCCTCTAATTTATTGCTCTTTCCTCTCGCTTTGTGTTCTAACTGATTGTCGCTAGGAAGTGTTGTCTTATCATATTTGGTGTTTTTTACTACTTGTTTGTGCTTAATCTAACTGCTTTTTTACGGTACTGTCAACGTTAGCTCAAAATGTTTTTCACTCAACCTTTATCGATGTTACATAATAATCACTGCTTTGCGTATTTCCACTCGTTTTTACCTTTAATTTACTTGGACTGAAGATGCCGTATGGCGAAATCGATTTCCATTAAATAACATCTATGCGTGCTGATTTCTGTCACTTGTGCGCAGGCTGTACTTAAGTTGCTTTGGCTTGATGTACAGTTAATGTTGTAGCAACGTTGGATTCATTGTAGTTTACTTGCTGAAAACATACACTTGACCTTACTTTGTTGAATATTTTTCTTTCAAAAATAGCATTTTTATTATGACGCCGTGATTACGAATATGTAGTACCGCAAGCCAGGATCAAATCCAATTCAAAATCTCAATGGAAAAAACGATGAACTTCTTGTGACACACAAGCTAATTTCAATTTGGATTCCAACATCACAAAAACTGGGATCGCAAGAAATTCTTGAAATAATAAACCTTAGGAAAAGGTCATTAAGCACTGTCTGTGCACACTGCACAAGTAACAAAAATCAGCACGCATTGATGTTATTTAATGGAAATCGATTTCGCCATGCGGCATCTTCAGTCCAAGCAAATTAAAAGTAAAAACGAGTGGAAATACGCAAAGCAGTGATTATTACGAAACAAAGACAAAGGTTGCTTGAAAAACATGTTGAGCTACAGTACCGTACTGTAAATAAGCATTTAGAGGAAGCACAAACAAGCAGCAAAAGACACTAGGTGTGATAAGACAAGACCAACCAGTGGCAATAAGTTAAAACACACAGCGGGAGGAAAGAGCGATAAATGAGAGAAGAAAAAAAATTGGAACAAGAAAAGGTCATTAATTAATCTTTAGAAGTTCGTCCTCACTTGCCAGGTTGTATCGTTGCTAGTTATTGGATTATGACATTTTACTTATTGTGACCTGCTGGCAGTGGTCAGCTTGCGGATATAACCTCATCTTAAGGAAACACTGTTTCGGGAGCGCAGCACTTACAAACAGTGCTTGCTAATCGAAATCTGCACCGTAATCAGTGACTCGGACTAGGTGGAGGAATAAAAAAGAAACAGTGTTATTCATTTCTGCTCAGATAGAACTGGATAGAAACTTTATGTCAGTTTAGCTTTTTTTAATTTACCTTAAATGAGACAAAAACCTCTAAGTAACGCTTGTCTTTATATCCAATTTACATGACGATGATCCCCTACATTTCATGTCCTCAGTTGGGTAAGTGAGGTAAATCTATTTTTCCACTGACTTTGGATTCATTCCAAAGGTGACTGCGAAACAGCACAACTATTTTAAGAGGAGCAAATTATGCGAAGAGCAAAATTAACATCAAAGCAATGGAGAAATAATGGAAGAATTTCCGTTCGTTACATTTTCAAACGCTGCAAAATTGCTTAGCTTTTCCAAGCAACTTGGTCGTAGTCTGCTCACAAGATCAGCTAAATGATTTGTTATATCCAACATATAAAGTAGATGCGTTAACCCATCTGTTATCATCAGAAAGTATTTTGCTCTTACAGTTTACTGTTTACTGTAGTCTGTCAGAAACAACTTGTTTATTTTTGACGCTTGTCATAAGACTAATGATTACCGACAAAGGGATGTTGACAAAGCTACATGACTAATACTTCAAACTCAATCGAAGAGGTTAAGCAGAGTTTAATGTTCACTACAAAAACTAGGAAAATTTACATAAGCTATTTTCGAAGGGGTGACCCGGCTGACATACCTCAAGACATAGCAAATTGAACGGACTGGCATTACAACCGGGTGTCCTTTAGCAAGGATAATGCCTCTCGTGCTCAACTAAGTCAAGTGCATAATAACTTGTTAGACTGGGTTTTACGCTGTGTTGACCGATGTCTTCTGCTACGCAAAGCCGCAAGGCAGACTTTCATGTGTGTACCTGAAGTGAAGTCACTGCATTAAAGTTTTTGAACAGACTTCGTGTAGAAATCATAGCAAAGCTGCTATCTCAGTGTTAATTTTTGCCACACTCCATATCTGTTGCATTTATACCAAAGGTAAAATTTTTCAAATCTGGCGTACCGTACCCCCGATAAAATATACTAACAAATTGGGGAGGTCATGGCCCCTTTGGGTCTCCCTGGATATGCCTATGGGCAATTATGTGGTTATTTCGTATTTTCAGAGCCAACTTGGAACCGACAGCGTTGAAGCAATCGCATCAGTTCATGGAAAGGCATATCAGACTGGAACAATCTCTCAAGTAATCTGTGAGTACTGCTCGCAAAAGCTACATATAACACTCACGTTTACGCAAAGTAAAGATACAAAAATTAAACTGCAGGAAACTTTAGTTACCTCATTTATTAGACTTACTGTTATGGTGTAAGGGTATTTGAAATGGTTACTAAATTTGGTTTCAAGTTTCCCGTAGTATGAAAGCTTGATTTTTCCTTAGTTTTTGCCCGAGTTGGATGTCTAGTGATGTTTGAATGTTTTGAATCACTAAACGCATGTGTTTCATGTAAATGTTTGATGCTGATAGTACACTTTTCATCTAAACTGTTCTTTTTAGGTAGTGTCTGTTTTGCCTCAGACAAAAGCTGTACTGAGGCTCTTCTACCTTTAGTTGAACACGACTGGTTGCAATGGTCACATGACGACACGCAAAGAGACAAGGGGTTAGGGCTTACCCTGCAGTTAACACAACGCAGACAAGAAGCTGCTAACAGCTTTGTCAGCACAGAAACCATGACAACACTCATCCATCTGACTGAGCCATTACAGATGTCACGGTCAACCAAGCAGATCATGCGTTCTGAACTTGTCATGTCACCACTTTGAACATCGTGTTCGGCTAAAAGCAAAATAGCTCCAGCAGTGCTTTTGCCTCATGAGGAAAAATAGACACACTGCCATTTTAGGGGTCGGGCGGGTACAGGCTAAAATTTAGGTAGGGTTACGGATACGGGTCCGGGTCGGGTTTCGGGCTTGTTGTGATGGGTATGGGTTCGTCCAAGTCATAAAAATGTGAGCCCTTGACATCTCTATAATGGAGTCATCGACTAATGACTTATAAAATATTTTTCATAAAAGGATTTGGCGCCCGTTCGAACAAGGTGAACTGCTAACTGAAATCTTCATTTACTCTGTGTAGAGGGTGAAACATCTATGTCTTTGTAATACCCTTCTTTCTAACGAAAAAGTTCGTTGCAATCTTAAGTCAAGCAAGTACCATCCCCAACACGCTTAGCACAGTTTGTAAGCTTCCACGATTTCGAGTTGGTTGCCACCTCAACATCACTTAATTGGAGCGGTTTCGTCCATCAACTTAAAAAATGAAATCTTCATAGTTAAAGATCAAGCAATTTTTTCAGATATTCGAAAACAAATCTTCATCATGCTAACTCTCCTGATCGTAAAGCGGTTGCCAGCATAGAACCACTAAACTGACGTGTGAGAGTTTATTTAGCGAAGGTCGCACAACATTTAGATAGATCTGTATTCAAGCAAGTGTTAGATTAAGTGCTGGAGCAAGAGGGCATCAGCCAAAGACACAGATTGCAAGTGACGCAGCTGCATGTGGTTTTTGGCTACTGACTTTGAAAAACGCTTGAAAAGCAAATTGCAGCTACTTTTACCAATATGAGGAAAACCGGCGAGCAATATTTATTGAACCTGTCTATTTATATTAGTGGAAGGTAGGTTAACCTTATCACCGCTTTAAACTGTTTGTGGAAATGTCAGAGTTTTGAATTGCCTTAAACCGAAAGTGCTTCTTTTCATATAGCTTTGCACAAGACCAGGGTTGTTTTTAAGGCGTTTTAGGGACCCGATTCGGATTCCTAGAATCAGAGAAAATTATCATTGGGTCCCTAGAATCAGAGAAAATTATCATCGGGTCCCTAGAATCAGAGAAATCGGGGCCCTACAGATCCAAACTAGGTTCCTAACACTTTCCTTAAAAAAAACTCCACAAGTCCTTAAGATTTCGTTCTAATGAAGTTTATATCTGCGAGCAATCAATTGCACATGCAACCAATGAAGGGGAAAACGTGGATTAGTCAATGACAAATACTGTTACGTTCACTTCTTGCAGATCTGTGGCCAATCCAACCGAGAAAGCAGCGATCTAGTTGGACGATATGCTATAGCTTTGTTGTGAAAGCCAGGTGCTGTTGATTGTGTTGTTGCTGTGTGTAGACCAAGCATCGGGAAGTTCGGTTGATTACACTTACGAGAAACTTGGCATCAAGTGTTCAATTGCAGCAGAGTTGAGAGACACCGGCTTGTATGGTTTCACCCTTCCAGAACGGTGAGTGGTCAAGAAGCAGTGATGCGCAGAAATGGCAGCAAGAAGAATGATATTTTAAAAAGACGTAGAATAACGTCTCGTTGGAATGATGTAGAAAAAATTTATCTAAATAAGGCATTACTGCGTATGCTTTTGAAACCTTGTTCGCACGCCATATTCAAATCGTGTTTTTAACACATATGTGCAAGGAGCTTAGCTGATAAACACTCAGCACTCCAGTAAAGTGGCTTTCTCAAAACTACCAAAGTTCCCAAAATCTATGCAACTAAAACCATAGGCCGATTTCGATCATTTTTGCAAAGTTTTATCATGAACTATTTTAAACGTTTTGCTTCACCATTTGATTCCCTCTATTACATTTGAGCTATAATAGTGAGCATTAGGTTATGTTTGGCGTTGCTTTCTACACTGTTGCCACTTCTACGTCAGCAACAAAGTTTTCACGCGGTTTCAGCTAATTGTCTCGGCTCACGCATTTCTTTGTCAACAGGCTTATTCAACCGACAGCGGAAGAAACTTTTGCTGGACTGAAGGTGATTGCAGGCTACATTGCAACAGGTCAATGCGCGTAATCGAAAAAAGGAAATATTTAACGAAAGCCGACATGTAATAAAACGTGCTCTTCAACATTCGCGAGTGCATTCATTTTAAAGCTACACATTTGGAGGGTAGATAACTTTAATCCGTTCTGTGTTTTCAGCCATCCACTGATTTTCACAACTGCGCAATTCCTTTGCTCTCAGTTAACTATAAATAGCTTGTCAGGTCGACAATTCCTCGGGATGAATCAAGCGAAGAATTGCAGTTTTTTTAAATGTTATTAATTTCAAAAGAGGTAACGCATAGGAAACCAACTTTAAAACAAAAAGTAAAAAAGATTGAATTCATAAATTGGAACTCCTGCTTTTGGGGAATAATTGCTGTTATGGTTCAGACTGGAAAGGCAGATGTGGTTTGAACAAATGCTCAAGTTAAAGATATCTTGACAAAGGCCCACTTATGTGCCTTTTTTGAAAAAATCGATGATTCTTTGTCAGAATAACAACCTCATTAACAATGATACGCAGCTTACAGTCGTAAAAAATTATTTTGAAAATCAAATTTAAGTCATTCAGTCAAAGTTTTTGGTAATTACCCTTATATTTTTCTTTTGGGCTTTGACGGTTTATCTGCAGCCAAAGAATAAATAGCGGAAATGTCTTTTTTGAATCATTTCAACAATCAGCACAAACAAAAAAGAACCATTTATTAGTAAGAAAAACATCCAGTATAACCGCCAGATCGAAGCAGAATTCAGCTGCAAGAGCGCTGCGAAGTGGATCGATTTATCACAGCAGTACACAATAACATCTTTCATGCAGTAAGAAATTGTACACACAGTTAGTGCTGACAAGTAACGGAGACGGGTGCTGCAGTTCTACATTCTCAAGATAAAGTCTAATATAAAAACTCTCAAAGCTGATCGATGCGAAAGTAGAAATCGAGTTCCATCTAAGCATTCTCGGTGCTACCACCTTAAATCAGGCAGCTTGGCTCAAAAGAGGTTGTGGTAAGACTAACAAGAAACACTTGTGAAAACGTACCAACTATATTTTCGAAATCTGCCACTTTCCTTTAAAAATATTTATTGGCGCAAATTGCGGAAATGCATCTTAATTCGAACCAAATATTGTGGGGAAACAAAAACGGTATTCAACGGCTTAGAAGCAAAGCCGTAGATTAAAGAAAACTTTGACAAGAATAATTTCAAGTAGTTGCTTAGGCCACAGGCGAACTTTCATTTTCGGGGTTCTAGGCTATTTTAAGTTGGGGGCCCTTCTGGAAGGATTGCGACGACTGGTACTTGCTACATTGACTGAACAAGTTGTTCCAGTTCATAACCACATTGCCTTATTCTGAATTCCCTCGATACCTGGAACGAAAACAGTCATAATGAAATCTACGAAAAAGCCAGGGATGAGGTTATCTGACAACACTCCTGTTCAGGGGCGGATCCAGCCAGTAATCTTAGGGGGGGGACGATTTCAGTAATATTCGGTAGTTAAGTCTCGTTACGGGTTCACTATTGTAAGAGACCGGACGTATGGCCTAGTGGTTGGAGCGCTCGCTTCATGTCTGGTAGGTCGTTGTTCGTGTGGTTGCAGCTGTAGCAACAGTGTGAGCTAGTCTTGCCTTTATACTGTATCTTACCCATAAAAAGCAACAAGATATAGACCCAGGCTGAACGAAAGTACCTCACCGGCCTCGTGTAATCTGAAAAATGGATTCAGGTGTTTTTTCCACATATACGTAACAAAAACCAATTCTCAACCACATGAAACGATAGTGGTCATCGTCATTCACTTCAATCTATTCTACACCAGGGCCTCCAAACTGCGGTCCGTGGGCCAAATTCGGCCCGCGTATACTTTTATCAAAATTGAAAAATTAATTGACGAAAAACTTTGATTTGGTAGAATGTAACATATCCCGAAACAATCCCAATATGTAAGATGTTCGGCCCATGTACTTTTGTGCAATAGTTTATGTGGCCCCCGGATAAAAAAGTTTGGAGACCCTGTTCTACAGATATCTGTTGTTAGCGGCATAGTAAAAAAACGTGCGTTGAACAAAACAAAACTACGACTATAATTACAAAAATGTTGGAAATTCTCCTTACTCCCAAAATTTTGGGGCTCCTTATAATCGGGGGCCCTAGGCTTAAGCCTTCTTAGCCTAATGGTAAATCCGCCCCTGGCTTAGGCTGTGTGTCAGATCAAAAGGTTTTAAAATTATATAGTAAGCCCATTTTTTAACACTGAAACTCCTGAAAATAACTTAGTGCATGCTATAAGCAGGTACAAATAGAAAGCAAAGCATACTTACACAAGAACCACAAGTCATTGAGGTTGTAAACAAGTCCGTGTAATTATTTGCTATGTGTTATCAACCAACAAATATAGGAAGGCATACATTCACAAAAGTAAGCGTGTTTGAAGAAGTATTCACAATTCGGGCATCATCCACTCCTTATTGCCTCGCAAAATTGCATTTCACTTTTTGCAATAACCCCATGAAACAGTGGCTTTCAGATTGCTCAAACTCTGAGAAAAAGTTTTTGAAAAACTGTACATCAGATTTTGATCTTGAAATCTACTAAAATTCTTAGCAATGACAAAGGACGGCTCACATTTAAGCCGTTCAAATTCGTCCATTTTTGCAAAAAAAGCTTTGAAAGAATTCTCATTCATTTCTAACAGAGATTCTCACGAAATCACGGAGTTACGAATTGCTGTGTTGAAATTATCATGTAGGTTTGTCAGACAGTTGCAATAAAAACCCAACTATTGCTTTTAAGTCAGTTGACATGATGGTAGAGTGCTGCTGTAGAAGCAGCTTGGACTGTGGCAACAAAGCACCAAAATACAGTTCACTATCCATTTCGAAAGTTCAAATGTGCTGCGACTTTCTTTGACATTCGGTACATTTGGTAGGAAGACGAAGTGCGTACTTTTTTTGTTCAGAAAGTAGATCACAACTCATCACTTTTGTGGTTTTGTCCTGAGCTTGTTGATTCCGTTATATGTGCTCTGGATTTTCCATTTATATTGATAGCACCTGCAAAAAGGCATAAGTGGTACCTTTTGATATTTTCAGTTATGGTTGAGTTCTTTCAATCTGAATCACAAGGACAGTCTACAGTTGCAGTGTTTTTAGTGTTTTGATAATTTTTAAGCAGTCTATAGAAAGATACTATTTTTACACAAAAATCCGGTATAGGCCTATGGATGTGTTCATAGAGAAAAAAAAGTCGACTGTAGCACTTGAAGGAAGGGCAATTGTGAAGAAAATTCGTTTGTTATTTCCGTGCGTCGTACTGTTTTCAGAGAATAAATATTTGAACAATATGATTAAACGGTTGCAAGTTTAAAATATGTACCTACTAGCACCAACATCAAACAATCAAAAGCATACTGCCGAGTCATATGCAACGCTTCCACTTCAGCTTGTGTCGCGTTCCGGTTGCGGTCAGCGATATGCAGAGCAAACGCTTATGTGCTGTGGATACAGGGGACACAAACTGCTCGGTGCGGGCAGACTTTCTGTCCAAAATATCTCTTACTGTGCGCTACACTCGAATCCATGGCAACTTTATTGGGTCACGCCATCGTAATTTGAAACCTCTGGTTCAAACAATAACAGGTTTGATTAGTCGGGTTACATTCTGCAATCTGCGGTGAATTTTTCAAGTTTTCATCAAGCACATTTCCTTGATGCCGTCATTGACTTTCAATGCAAAATTTGTCTGTGAATGTGTTTGTATTTTGAAAAAGTCTAAGCTGATATTTATTCCCCAACGCCAACAAACTGTTTGTCGGTTACTGACAACCTTGATAGCTCCATGTACCACTTTTGTCGAATTCAATATACAGAAAAGTTCTGTTTGTTTATTTTAGACGTCAATAGGTTTATGATTGAGCATAGTTGACATGATTTATGTTCCAAGGATGAGCATCAAGCATTGAAAGGTTGTGTAGACACTAAGTACATCTAAATCATCTAAACTAAATCAATACTTACCTATTTTCGTGTGTTGTACAGCAGCATGAATAACACTTGATGACAATGAATCCAATTCATCGACAGTGACAAAGCCATCTGAGTTTGTATCAAGATATTCGAAAGTGGCATTGGTGATTAACTTTCTTCCGGTATGTTCGTCTACAACCAACTTGTTTATCGTGACAAAGTCAACTCTTCCACTAGATAAAGTTGCCAGTTCGATCAACAAGTATCTCACCCATTCTCCGAAGCTGAAGTTGAGATCGGAAAGATTAAGGCCTGCTTCTTGATCGTCACATAAAAATTTTGTGGAACTTGCAGAATGTAAAGGAGACCACCAGATATTGACCGCCATATTTCTGCTAAACCCACTGTTCACTTGATGCCACCAGCTTGAAAAAATATAATTTCACACGTAATATCGGAGTCGAAAATATTTTCCAAGGGCAAATCGCAGATTTACATTTTGAACAACCGAATGAGTGCAAATGGAGTTTGCAGCTGACTAATCATGTTGCCCATTTTTCAGAAAACTTTCGAGCATATTGATACTCTCATATGTTCTTCAAAATTAAAGTAATGTCTATCAACAACGCAAAAATTACGCAAAGCATTAAAAAATGGTTTAATTTTATATCTGGGAGCGCTTGGTAGTTTTCGCGACTCATCGAAAAAACAAGCATATACGGAATACATTAAAAAAGTTGTCTTTGTAAATTGCAAACGCGTATTTTGCAACGCAATCACTTCTTAGTACGTAAGCATGCCGCCGCAACAGACCCTGTTATCGTTGAACCAACCATACACTACTATAAATGTATACGATCAATATTCCAGTGCATGTTAGCACGAAACCACAAGGTTCAAGTCATGTGTACGCCATTTCAATTACACTATAGCATCTATCGAAAGAAATCTTTCCACAGCAATAAATCTGAAATTACGTTTACTGAGCAAAAATCCAGATTTTTAGATTTTTGCAAAATTTATGTTTTTTTTGTCTATAACTTTCGAATCATAAACGCTAGATGGCCAATCAACGGCTCTAGAGATGCGGATTTTCGCCTAGTTTCGTTTAAATAAAACAAAAATTGGCCATTGAGGTTGGGGCCCAGGGCCCGGTGACCATGGCCAAATATGCCTTAATCTACCCCTATTATGACGTCACACAAAAAATCAAATCCAAAATTTCCAACTTCTTTTTAATCGAAATTACAAGACTTTCCGCATTTTCAGAGGGTTTAAACAGTTCTCCAACTCTAGCGGCTGGCGAGTTATGGCCAAACATGTCTCTGACACAAATGTGGCTTCTGCGGGCCTTATGGGGTTTTAAATATAGAAATGGCGGAGCCCTTTTGGAGTTTTATTGCCGAAACGTATATTTTGATTTCAGACCACAAGTTTTATTTTATAGTGATGCGACTGATGGCCGGCTGGTGTGAACTCTCAGTGTATAGACTTACAACCAGGCGAATAAGTAAAAGTGGCTTCAAGTGAGATTGCATACATGTAAATGCAAAGACGTTCTGAATCTGAAAGGTTGGCACGTATGTTTGCATGATCAATTTTATCTGATCGGAAAATCTACAGCAACGTCAAAGAAACTTATTTTCAAGCAATCAGACCCAGGCTAAACGATCGTCTTTGGTGAAGCGCATCAATCATTTAAAATCTAACAGTTACACTTCGCTTCCACGAGTGTTTGTATCCTTGTACAACAAGCATCTCAATATGAATAGTTCCAAATGTTGCACGACTCTTCGCGTTTTTAGCAAGTCACAAAGTATCTATCATATTAACAAGAAAACTCCTCAACAGTGGTGAAACGAGAAGAACTGTTAGATCGACGAAGGGCCAGTTGTTTAATTTTTTGCCAAGAATAAGGCAAACACAGCGAAAACCAGGGACGCCGCAATGGGGGTGGATGACGTGGCCACTGCCGCCCTTGCCTTTTGAAAGCGGGGGCAACGGAGGTACAGGTGTCCTTACATAACAGTATCATAAGTAATTTCATGATTTATTAAGATCGACTTAAAACAAATTTATTGCAGCTATTCGCGCACACACAAAATTCAGAAGGGTTTTCTATAATTTCCGTAATTATGTTTAAAGTCAACATTGTTTCTAAACATGTAAAAGCGAAGAGAATGATCGCTATAGTGCGCTTTCACACTGAACTCAAGCAAACAGATTTGAACTCGTGGTACGTCAAAGACATGGGCGTTCACAAGGGAAAACAAGCATTTGCCTCCAATGGAAAGTGGGACTAAGAATCAGGATTTTCTGGAAAACCTGACGTCAGCAGCTCAATTCCGATTAATTGATTTATTCCTTGCAGTGACAGTTTATTTACCGCTATGATACTCACACTGCATAACAGCCAGATTCACTGTTCTGGTGTCACGCAGTGGTGAACTTGCAGTTCACTCATGTCCGCTCCTTTGCATGCGGAGGCAGGTTGCCGAACTTGCAAGCAGATTGTTTTACTGTTGGTCTTTATTGTGCAAAAATACCATGGCAAAAAATCTTCTAATGTTCACTTCACGTTGCGATAGTAGGCGTTTTGGCGCATGTGAATCTTGGTAGGGAATGCAGAGAGACAGTGACTGCTGATAGCGGTAAGCAAGAACACCGGAGAGAGGGGGAATTGCGCCCCTGAAGGGGAGCAACGGGGCGGAGGTGTCTTTTTCATAACAGCATCAAAGATAATTTCATGATATATCAAGATCGAATTGAAACCAATTTTCTACAGTTTCTTTTTTTATTTTTGAGGTCAGCATTGTTGTTTAACAGACGCTAGCATAATTCGTAACGATTTTTTGTATTTTATAAGTTTCCACTGCCCTCAAGGTTTTACTGCCCTCCACCCCACCGCTGTTCCGGCATCCCTGGCGAAAAACCACTGTGGAAAACTGTTCGCAAAACTTGTGAAACTTACTTCAGTGGAACGTACAAACAGTCTCCTTCATGTATACGAGCTTCCCACCATGGCATGTCTTTTAACGATGGATAAAGGTTGTAGTCAACGGCTGAGGTATCCACACTGCAGTAGTGACCTTTGTAAAAAAGTTCGTCTCCCAGATTTTAATACCGTATTAAATGATTGAGGACAATTTCTGCAAAGAATCTCTGCATCTAAAACGTAGTTACCACTGTATTTTGATGCAGCGAACCGAAAGCTTCATAAAAACAATAAAAAGGTTTATAGACAATATTTCCAAAATCAAAAATGGACAAGCATTTATCAAAATCAAAACGGGCCATGGTCGATTTAAACAAATATCAGTCAAGATAGACAAGAATTTTTGATACAGAAAATTTTTTTTAAATGACAAGCAACGTTTCTATAACCTTTGCCGCAACTGATTAGCAGATTGTATCTGTTTCCCTTTCGAGAATATGGTAGACAACGTCTCTCGCACCTTCCCGCACAAATACGCCATTGCGTATCGCACATCAGTATGGTAGTTTTCGTTTCAATGCACTAACGGCAAGAAATGCGAAATTTAATAATTACGCTTGTTTAATACAAATAATAGTAGTTGGAACATTACATGGCATTCACGAATACGCAAAGTGAAAGTGAGTCAGGCAACTAATTTGAAAAATATGTTTATGCTGTGCATATTTTTGTCCCCTGCTGCATATTTGTTTGGTTGTGGCTAGCTTTTTCTCAACACAAATGCCGTCCAACTACAGCAGTTGGCTGCGCTTAACAGTACGTATTAACGCGTAGGGTTTGGAAGGTCCTGATTTTACATTTGTTGTATGATTTCTACCTGGACTTTTACCCTATTTCTAGCAGATAACTTTAAACTTGTCTCAAGCAAAAGTTAATGAAGGAATTTTAGAGTTGTGTAGCTGTTTTGAAAAGGAAAGTTGTTTATTATACTACAAAGTCAAAATTTTGGTTAAAAAGATTTCAACCTTACTACCCGAAGCCTCTTTTTGTTTTTTTTACCGTGTGCCAGGTTTTGCGGCATTTTATCGTAAATTCATTTCACTTGTAAGACAAATTTCGCAAAAACGAACAAGCATTTTGGCGAGATATATGTTCCCATGGAATCCCATGACATTTGTTCCATGAGATGGGACACTGGACTTGAAATTTGTCCAATTTCTCATTGCAACGGTAGTCATGCTAGCACAGGAGTCACCAAGGTGCCCGCGGGCACCATGTCGCCCGCAAGAACCATGTAGGTCGCCCGCGGGTCTGTTCTGAAAATAACATTAGCATAATCAATATCTTAACATTAACGAATATGAATACTAAAATAATTGAAGATAAATTGAGCAAAATTTTTGTTTCAGGAAGTGTGTATGAAACTACCAGCCCTTCGAGTTATTATCTGTACACAGGAAGTAGCTCGCAGTTTCGAAAAGGGTGGTGACCCCTGTGCTAGCATTCATATCTACCTAACAAAATGTGATGATGTTGTTTTCCGAGCGCTTCATGTAACACATGGCATTTCAGTTTTTTAGAACGGTCTTATGTGACCCGTCATTTCACCTTTCCAATCTCTCAAGTGCGTTGAGGCCTCTTATTACCAGTAAGAGTTTTTATTCTTTTTCCTATTTTTGTGGTATGTTACTAATCATAACGTCATAAAACAGGAATATTATGAAGTTGAATGCCATTATAATATGCTCACAGCACAATAAGTACTATAGACGTGGAGGCTCAGCACCATAGGGCAGAAAAAGCAAAGTCCACGAAAATAAGGCCGCTGTGCTCTTGTGTAAATGACAACTTAAAAAGGGTTACCCAATTTTCATTGATCCCCTCACATCCGTGGTCCCCCTAATATGGGTTTGTGGTTTGTAGAAGATAGACATTAAACCTTAAACATGCTCATGATAATGTAATTCGTGTTACTTAGTTTCATGGGAATGCCACTGAATGACACAGTCACAAGCTGCCATGGGATAGGACGGAAAAAAGCGTCCAGTGAGTAAGCCTGGGTGCAGGCTTGTCGTTCAGTAACCTACGACAGAACACATAAAGTAGACCATTATATTAGTGGGCCATGAAAATCCCAAATATGCGGCGATGGGCCTGTCGTTCAGGCCCCGCCGTAGACCCCGCAGAGCCACTGACGTCCGGCAATTTAAAATATCTCAGCAAACCCTGGCAGCCCGTTAGTTAGTAAGCTTCGGCAGGGCTGTTTTCAGTTAGTAGACCGAGGCAGGCCTTTGGGCTAGTCGGCCGCAATTGATCACGGTAAGCGGCAGAAGGTCTGCTATTTCTAGATTGACCCTTTTTTCCAACCGTTTTGCAGCAGTGTGCAAATTTGTGGTTCAGAAATATTTTCAATGAAAGCCAACAATTTTACTGTGAAGTGTTCGCCTAATGAGCTTCTTACTTATAAAGCATATATGGAAATTTATGATTCAGAACGGTAGGTAATTTTCGTCTTTTGAGTCTTTTTAAGGGAAAGAGATGGGAACAGCTATTTAACAAACCTTTTCACGGAACTTGCGTACTTACCTTCAGGATGGTCCATTGGGATGTGCTTTGATCCATTCGATGGGTCAACAAAAATCCATTTCTTACTGCCGCTTACTTGACAGTAGAGATTTTCGACGTTGTCGTAATGAAGTAAAGATTTCGTTCCACCGCTGCTGAACCAGAGAACAAAGTCCTGCAGGAGATGTGGAAAAAGTTGAATTCTTTTCCGGTCTGGTTGGTTAGATGTGACGTTTCGTCACATTTGCACATGGTGAACACAAACACAAACATTGACAGAAATGTTCCGGTTCTATTCTATCATTTTAAATACGCAACCTCAATCTTCTGTTGTTGCTTTGCACAAAAAGCGACTTATGTATCGTTTTTTTGAACAATACATGTTTTTATTATCGGAAAGCTTGTTACTGTGAGCCATACACAACCTAAACCTTTTATAAGAATACTTGCTAAATCAATGATAAGTAATGTAAAACGGATTGTCGAAGAAACAAAAAAATGAAATGTAAATTAGTCAGCACCATTGCTTGCTAAAAAAGTTCGCCAATACCTTACTATCTGTTCAATTTTAAGAGGTACAGTTGAGCAAGTGCGTTATTATCAACTTTTTAGAGAAAGAGACCTGCTAGGCAGTTCACTAACATCAAAATGTATAGCAGATGAGAATTTAGAATTAAATCAAGCGATATTAGAGCGCGCCTGAAATAAAACAAGAATTTAAATCTGAGAGATTTTGTTAAATAGCTGTTCCCATCTCTCTCCCTTAAAAAGGCTTAGAGAATCGAAATCCGAAAGATTTAAATTCAGCACAAAAATTGATTAATAAATTGGTTTTTCATAGTAAGTGAAACTTACTGTACGCACCACTGTCACGTGCAGTTGAAAAGAATGTAAAAAATATCTTACTTTATAGAAGTGGTGAATTTGTAACTTTTTCGCACATTGACACCCATGACTCAATGTGGTTGGCAGCTTTACCCCTTCTCTTAATCTTTGAACTCGTTAATATTATCATTACTGGCACTGAGATGCATGCTTTACCGTAAAAAATACCCAACACCTACAATAAAAATTAGAGAAAATCTGAATAATCTCTGAGTTGTGTAAAGACCGTTTTATCGCCCCACGTCCGCTATAAACGTCTGCACATGATATTACGACCGAAGAAATCAAGAACAACATGCCCAGCAATGGAGGTGTGACTCTCAAGTACGCTACGTCCTCATCCGAAGCAACCGATGCATCCAGCAAACACGAAAAAGCTGACATAGGTCATGGAAAGGTGACAAATTTCAATGACCTATGCTCGACCTCATACGCAGCAGACTCTACCGATCGAGCTCAGTGACACACACACGTATAACTGCCGGAAAACACTAATATAACTGTAATGTCCTCGCTATGATATATGCTTGTCACATTCTGTTTGATCTTCGTTTTATATTCTTGTCACATTCTGTAATATTGCGCTGATGCCACTATTTTCCCTTCTATCTACCTCTAAGTCTCCACCCCCAGTACATAGGCATGCTTTTCCCCACTGTTTTTTATTGTTTGTTTTTATGCTTATTTCACCTGACGTTGATTTGACGCTTTTTATTACTTTTATTACTACTTGTAAAACGTCTTCAATTAAAATTTGGTTTGTGTTAGCAGCAGGACTGGCTGAGAACTTGACCCAGGTGGTCTTTCGCCAACCCTTTGTGATTCAACATGTTAGAACACGATTACTAAGCTGCGAAACGTGAAATTTCTTATATTTTATATTTTTTCATCACTATATAATCAACTAGCGATCTTTGATGTTATTGTGTTTCCTCTTGCTGCTTCGTGTTATTTCGTGATTTGAATCACAAAAATGCACGATTAAACCATACCATACCATGAAAGCTCGCTGTTTCCTGTTCTGGGGAAGATCGGGTCTGATCTCCCTGTGCGCTGCTAGAAATGAACAGTAAGCTACATCCTAATTATCAGTGGGCGTTATTTGCGCTGTCGTAGTTTCACAGTGTTCGTCCTCAGGTTGGCATGTTTGCACAAGCGATGCCTCAACTCTGCAGGAGCAAGCTATGAGTTGCGCGGCAGACGCTGTCGTCTTAAACGCCTCGCTCGCTCGTAAAAAAAACTGCGAGCAATTCTATAAGCCAGAGTAAGCAGTGAGGTGTATTGCGGCGGTGGTCATCTTCGCCCCTTGTCTCATTAGAAAAACAAGGTTTGTAAGAGCACGAGAGTTGGGTTGACCAAACAAGGGCGCTGTCGTCATGTCACTTAACACAAACCCGTTGGCAATAATATGCTGTCGCTGATCTAATGTCTCGCTTCGACCCCACAGTGCATTTTTCATCGTGCTGTACTTTGCGTGAAGAAAACAATAAAATCTCGTGCAAGTTGTGTCTCTTATTCTCGCTTTCTTTGCGTCACTTTCACTCATTCTTTGTTTTTCTCTTGGGCAAACATCCAACGAGTTCGAACCTGCAAATGCCATTGTCACGTTTGGTTTAACGCTCAGAGCATACATTCTACAAGGTATTATAAATCTAAAGATTGTAGTTCGTGCCTATTGTGGTGAAGTCAGAATGGCTTAGGTGCGTCCAAGCACATTCGATCTTTCCGCGAATGCTGTTTTGTAGTTAGCACAGAAATTAACCGCTATAAAGTTGTCAGACTTCAGCCCTGGACTTCGACAGGCGCCCAGTGAAACTTAATGGGACAGGTCGGTCGCTTAGTCAAGCATTCGTTGGTTCACAAACCTTACCTAGTCAAGCGTTCGTTGGTTCATAAGGTGCAAGCCAAACGGGGGCAAATAAAATAATAAAGTTGACAGCAAAGCGAAAATGCAGAATCATTCAATTAGAACACTGTAACAAATTTTTACAGGCAAATGTAAGAAATTAGGTGGTTTGCTGAAGTTTTGACATTCTTTGCATGATACAATTTTGTTGCTGGAAACAAGCTATAATCAGTTTCCGAATCTAACAAAGATACATCAACACTAATATTTTAAACGGTTCCCAGTGGCGTACAATGTCTTTTTTCGCTAAATTAGAGTTTTTATTTGCACTCAGGAAACAAAAATTTCGGGCATCGCTGATCAAAACAGGTTTTATAAGTCTTGAAAAAAGTTTTGACTTGTTTAAGTTTTGGTCGAGAGGACACGAAAATGGCCGGATATAGCCAGTGGCGTAACTAGAGGTTTGACCCAGGCGGGCAAAACTTAGCTGAAGGGGGCCCACTGGTCACCGTAGGGGGCCAACTAGCCAAAACTCAAAAACCTTAAGAAATGATAGTAAATCTCTGGATGACGTGGATGCCTGTACTAGCTAAAAAAACAAAAACACCCCGAAAAACGCAAAAAAAACAACAACCTAAAGAATACCAAACATCAAAATGTCAACTAGAGGGGGCCCGGTTTTTACATTTAGCTTTCCAGGGGGTGCGGCTTGCCCCTTGCCCCCCTGTCAGTTACGCCACTGGATATAGCCCAACCTGTTTGAAAATAATACTAAGCGTTTGTTGGAAAAGGGTGAATGTGATATGTGAGCAAAATCATGATACGTGTTGCAAAATGAGGCAGCTAATCGAACTAAATGGCAATCGATTCTTCCGAACAAGCTCGAATAAGAAAATCTTCCGAACAAGCTCGAATAAGAAAATCAAGCTCAGGAAAAAAAGTTTGCACCGCAAAGCACGCCAGAGCCAGTTAAAAACAACTAAAGAGCTACAGACCGCAATTGCAGCGTTAGCTTCTTTAGTCGATCCCGACGTTGCACCTTTCCAAAAAAAACAGCAACGGTCTACATACTGTACATCGTAATATGAAACTGAAGGAGGCCAACACACGCGCAAGATGTTGATCATTTTGTTCTACTGTAGTTTCTGAACGACTACAAACGACAAAAAGAAAGTATATCAACAAATATCCAAAGAGCAACCAATGTGGAAATTATGCGGTCAAACATAGAGCCTATTGTAACTACTTTTATGTAGGAAAGCGATAGTATTCTTGTTTCAGAAAAAGTGTCATTGCAGCGAAAAAACTAAACCTAAAGCAATTGAAACATGTTTGAGGTAGACGATATTAATGATATGCTTGTACGTTCTGAGCTGGTAGATGTAAAAACAGAAAAAACAATGGAGGAAATTTGAACATACCATGAAACAGAAACGAGTCAGCTCCACTTTGTCACTTGGTTTTACTTTGCAAGTTTTTGCAACTCTCAAACTTGTCGCAAATCTTGGCCCCATGCACTGGTTTCAACTCAACCAATCATTTCATTGTGTTCATCAATCACTGATGAAGGCTTGCTTCGCGAATTTGCTTAACTTGACAGTTACTTTCCATTTTTCCGAATGGGCGCTTTTTTGTTATTCGTCTGATGAGGCGTGAATTGCCTAAGGTACAGAAGTTTCAACTTCTTGAAAGTTAAAAAAACGGACTGCTGTTAATTGCACAGGATATAGTGCTGCCAGCGATTGATTGCATTTTGCGTGTGTGTTTGTTTCAAATGATTAAAAATCATAGTGGTTAGCTGTTTCGGGACAGTCGGTGTGCTGTCCTGAGAAACCGTATGTTCTTCCTGTACAGTGTACACCTGTTGACACCACTAATTGTATTAACGATGATCTGCAGTCAAACAGCTGATGAAAACTGCAAAAAATCATTTTCCAAGTAGGAAAATAAATAGTAAATAAATAGATCAATAACCTAAAAAATGTGAAAAAACGTGTTTCGTTTCAGTTTTAAATAACAAACTCAAAATTTTGTGTTCACCTTCAAGTCTTGTTGCTGTTTGTATAGTTAAGTGCCATGGGCAATATTTTCTCCTTGGTGGAAAAAAGACTGCTCTTTCTGACAGAAATAAGATTTGCGTTGATGCGAAATATCGTGCTGTCTTGGATCGAGTGAGTTAAAAAAGTCTTCAATTGATTTTAAACGCCTAACGAATAAGTTCTGCGTATTTTTATCGAAACCAAAGTGTAGGCGTCTAAGAAACGAAAAGCATGCCAACGCACTGTACCTGCAACCTGTCCAAAAACCCACGACAGCTTAGAAGCAATGGCAAGGGAAATTCTTTCTGCATGGATACCGGCAAGGTGTCTATCAAGTAATAGCTTTTGCGTTTGTAGTCAAGCAAAAACTCTTGTAGAGCCATCTCGCGACTTTCTGCTGAACGATTTTCTGTTTTGGTGAGATCAACATTTACTTCAACATTTCCGTGTTCCTTTGACAGATATATGTCATTCCACAGGTGCATGGGGGCTGTTCCATCAAGAGCTTTGCGGATTATCACAGGCCTTTTTTGCCTTACGAAATGTTCAAAGAACTTTTTGGGAGCGATGGAGAGGATCTCATCTATTCGTCCTTCAGGTGGTTGGTCGGATCCCAGCGGTTGCAATTCTTCCTTAACGCCGGCTTCGCATTGTAGCATTGGCGACAGAAACAGCGCTGTCCAGAACAAAAAAGCAGACATGCTCTATCTACAGTTTTGATAACATCAGAGTATGAACAACACCACTTAGCCAAGCATTACAACAAATTGATCTTTCTACGGTGTACAACACAAGGATACGGCAGAACGTGGCAGGTATGGGCAAACGATATGCATAACGACCACAGTCCGTAATCTTTAAAACAAAACGTTAACGCTGCATTGTGTATTTATATCACGCATAACTTTTCGATGCTCGTTGCTACTATTATACTAGCACCCAGTCAAATAAAATATTTCAATATCTTATACAGTAAGACTTTTCAACGGATTTTAAATGTATTAGATTAAAAAGGTATGCATGCATGGTTCTAGGGGTGAAAGTTTATTCTATCAATCCTTTGCGGATGCAAATTCAGATAAAATGATACCTTGAAACTTGCTAAAGAAGCGCAACATTGGGAAGCAGTTATCGAAAAGCTTTTATGACAACAGTGATAATTTCCAGAGTAGCTGCATTTGCGACAAATAGAAGGAAAATTTTGTGCTTACAAACCCGAAAACAAGAACAAGAAATAGCTTAGCAAAAAAAGCAATTTTCAAAATCTTAATCATGTTATGACTGACTGTTGCAAGCTTGTGACTCATCCTTTCAAGACTTTGACACCCGACCTCCACATCGTTTAAAAATAAACTTGAACTTTGCAGTTACTTCTCTGACAAGCAGACATGTTCTTGCTGGTTACTTCGAGTGGGCTATTCAGTCTAGCACCGATTAAACAACGAGAATTTACAAAACTTCTGTCTACATTGATATCGAAGAGATTGCATTAACCTAAAATTATCCCCGCATAATCCGTGCGAGTATTTTGCAGAAATGATAAAACTGCTATAATGGAACTGACCTACCTGGTTTTGTTTACTGAATAGGCTGCGTCCCATATTTACTGTTTCACTGACGTAACATTACCACCTTTTTGTACTATCAATGAAATCATCATCTTCGGTATAAATGAGTTCTTTCTACTTTTAAGAAACGCAGCGATGGTACGCAAGACTGCTGTAGAAACTGCAGGCCACGCCACGCTTGACACAAGGCTTTGTTTCAAATCGCGTGGTTAATTTCCTCTTTGCCTACTCAGACAAACCCCATTTTGTGCTGAACTGTACCGCTCACTGTTAAAGAGCTTGAGCGGAAGTTGTTGCGAAGTGTTCTGCTCACGTTTTTCTAGCCATGACGTTTCGTAAGGCTTGCTGTGTTGAATGTCCAGCAAACCGAGCACAGACAGGGACAACGAATAATATAATTCATTTTGTTCCTGATCGTTTGCTGTCAACTTCGTTGGTAGTTTCTTGGGAGATCTCCATGCCTTACACGGTAAGTATGACATTAAATTATGCTTGTAAATTGTATGCCAGCTAGTATAAGACAAATAACTAAATATACAATGTTATGAGACAAATAAGTAAATATACAATGTTCATCAAACACCCACCTGTTCTTCAGTACAACACCAATTTTCTTGTAATTACTTGTATGCTCCAGCTTTGTTCCATGTCAACGATTCTTTTGATTTTGCTAGTCGATGCAGCTAAATTTCACTGAACTAAAACTTAACAAAAACGTGCTCTATTTGTCACAGTGTC
>Ga0210059_1004840_pt1 | contig 21705 bp, 14 predicted proteins | sample Ectturendosymbi2_FD_188042 | JGI IMG/M metagenome (GOLD analysis project Ga0210059, IMG submission 188042) | Ecteinascidia turbinata endosymbiont from Florida, USA - Sample 2 (SPAdes) (version 2) | ecosystem: Host-associated > Tunicates > Ascidians > Unclassified | place: Key West, Florida...
GAAACTAGGCTACAATCCGAGTCTTTTGATACTTTGGATGACCTGCTGGGGTTTCGGGTTCAAAAGTTGTGATGTAAGTTAGTAAAAATATTTGACTAATTAGCTAATTAGTTAATTAATTAATTTGCTTATTTCAGATCGTAACTTTTGAACCAGAAACGCTAGAAAGTCGATCAAAGGCTCAAAAGACTCGGACTCGAGTCTAGTTTCCAATGAAAGCTTCAGCGAAACACTTTGGCCTAGTGGTTGGGCCCTAGGCCAGGCAACATGAGCCAAAATGACCCTAAAACTACTTCACTTATGACGTCACCCACAAAAAACCTGCACCCCCCAGGCAAAAATTTTTTTTACGAGTGCAATCTACTAGACTGGCCGATCCGTTTGAGCCGTTGAACAGCTTTCTAGCGCAATCGGCGGAGTAGCTAGGGCGTTGGTAAGGCAACCGAAAACTGCTGTTTTTTTGCGAAAATCGCCAAAACCACCCAGACGCCAAGGTGTGAATAGTACTGTTTGAAAGGATATTTTGCTAATGTCTTGTTCGGCTTTATCACCAAGCATAACTTTTATCATTTTTTGGCATGCTGGAAGAATCGCTGATTCCGCAAGGACACGAGAATTTGATTTAAGTGCAATAATTCCTGCCACTTCATATAAAGCTAATTGAGCTCTTTCTGGCACAGTCATTGCTTTCTGAAATATTTTCCTTTGCCTTGAATTAGCTTGCAACAATCTTTGAAAATAAACCATCGTTTCAGTTTGAAGGTTAGAATGATTGGTAATGACGTGTCTTCTCAATTTACTTGGAACCATTGCTTCATTGGACAACTTCTGACCGCAAACACACATCGCGGGCTAGGCTTCTGTTCATCTCCAGTCCAGTGAAATCCAAATTCTAAATAATCATCACATTACAACCTGCGAAATTTTGCGTTTTTTCCAACTGAAGTCGATTATGATCTTGATAACTGTTCATTTTCCGTAGACTCACTTTTATCACTATCAAGTTTTCTGAACTCTGCGGCGTGAAGTGTGGGTCCGCAGCAGAGATGAGCATTGGACTGGACTTGGATTGGACTGGATCCGGATTATAGCAAATTTTGTTGAATTTGGATTAGATCCGGAGTGTAAAGCACTTCAAAATTTAGGATCCGGGCTGAGTTAATGGAAAATAAATGCGGCATTTTTGTTGTGAAAAGGCTGCATTTTTTTCCAATTTTCTGGACTTCATTTGGACGTGGCTTTACATTTAAAAACATTTTGGACTGTGGTTGGACTTGGACTGAGTTTTAAAAAATCAGGACTGGATCTGGATCGCAAAATATGACAGTCCGCTCATCTTTGGTCCGCAGATCGTTGCTCGACAACACCATGAATCAATCTTCGCTTTATATTTACTGCCGTGCAATACTGTCGCTTCGCGGCACGGCGTTTGGGAATCACTGGTGTAGACTGTAGCCCGAAGGACTTACTTCGCCATCCTTTCCTGAGACATTCTGGACACATGGCCGAACTAACATGGTGGGATCTCTCGATTCGGGGGAGTGGCTTGACATCACGTGTTTTACGGATTTTAGACATGTGCTCTTTGTCACGAACTGTCACACCGAGAACTCTTCGCAAATATCTCATCTCCGTCGTTTGTTCTTTTGACAGTATTCTTTCAGTTGTCACCTAAGATTCAAGCAAGGGCGGATCCACAGGGGATGATCGCCCCCCTAAAACCTACGAAAGTAACTTTATTCACCATGATTTTTTAAAATTTGGAAAATAGCATATGCGATATGAGGCCATTTTGTCGTCCATCGTTTTCTCACAGCAGTTTTGTGAAGTATGCTTCATCTCTCTTACAGTAGCGAAGCCGGTTTGAAACTTGACTATACCAAATATTACAGAAATCGCCCCCCTAACATCACTGGCTGGATCCGTCCCTGGATTCATGACCACAGGTGAGGATCAGAACAAAGACCGACTTAAAAACTGAAAGCTTTGCTGTCCATGAAAGCTCCCATTTCGCCACCACGGAGCAATAAACCTCACGCAGATCTGCGTTTGCTTTAACAATCCGTGTTTCAATCTCTCTTTCCCGATTTCCATTACTCGTGAATATCACCCCAAAGTCCTTGAACGGCTCCACCTGCTGCAGTGTATTTCCGCTCACTTGTAGAATACACTGCCTTGGACGTCTTGCGAAACACAATACTTCAATGTTTCAGTGCTGATTTTCGTTCCTGCTTGGTCGCACGCAGCAAAAAATACGTTGAAATACGTGCTGAAGACCCTGTTGAGAAGATCCACGCATGCAGTACCAATTCGTCCGCAAAAAGCAAACGGTTCATCCTGCAGTCCCCAATAGCGACACCCTGATCGACGCGTCTGTGACTCTCTATCCAATTCATATCGACAAAGGCTCTCCAAATGTTTTGGGATAGAACCACATAAGCTTTTGCACAACAGTTCGAGGGTCGGACATCTTGCGTAATGTGATTTTTCGGAATATGTTGCATTCTACCAAATTAACACATTTTTCGTAAATATATTGTTGTTTCATTATTGGCAAAATATGTTTTGCGGTCGGGTGAAATGGCTTCGCAGGTCGGATTTGGCCCGCGGGCCTGAGTTTAGAGAAAGCTGATATACTCTATGAAGAGGGGTGGTGACAGCACACACCATTCCGGAGTCCAATATCAACGCTGGACGGTTGTGATTTAACTCCGTCGACAGGGACACAATCTTCTGAGCAGAAATGCAGTGGCGGCCAGCAAGAGGCACCCGTCAACACCGTGCTCCCACAACACCCACTAAAGTTTTTTACGAGGAACCCGGACGTATGCTTTCTCGAGGTCGACAAAACATGTGTATATGTCTTTGGCATGCTCCCAGGATTTCTCGAAAATTTTCTGGCGAGTGGAAATTTGTTCTGTAGTGCTACAGCCGCGACGAAAACCGCGTTGGGTATTATCCAGCTGTGGTTGAATCATTTTCGTGGCATCTTGGCATACTCTCTTCCTGGGAGGCTAAGAAAGGAGATGCTCCTGTAGTTGGTTCATTCACTCCTTCCTGTGTCCTGCCTCCCATTTAATATATGGGGATGATCAATTTGCCAATCATTCGGCGCCCTTGCAAAACTTGACATACACGAGTTAGCCAAACCATCCGGCGTTCTAAGTTCCCCTAATTCGTTATCAAACTTTTGGCAAGTAGCTTTAAGCTCGGATTTAGCAGAGGCATCAGAGAGCTTGTTGATGCACAGTTCTACGGAAGCTTTCATATGTGCAAAGTTGAAACACCCCGCCTGAAAAACTTCGCTATTTTTTGTTAAATGAGGTGGCAATGTTGACAAAAGGAAATCACCATGTTCAATTTTTTTGTTTTCAGACGTCGCAGTAAAACAGCGCACAATGCATCATTTTTATTTTCTGAAAGCTGCTTCAGTAGCCAAACTCTCACTCTTAGCTCTCACGTTGCCTCACTCGGCAACCACCTTGTTTTGCATGTGCGCTGCAACTGCTGACCTTTTGCCTTCACTGTAGTCTGATGCACCGCCAGGCAAGTCAGTCGCAACGGTGAAACAGTAAAGCACTTCCATAAGTGTATTAAAGTGTTTTTGCAGTTTCGTACATCATACTGTGCAAATCTGCGGCAGTACAGTAGCCTAACAGCTGAAGCGAGGCGGTGCGCATGACAATCCACAGATACAATTTTCGCTTCCAACTTCTGCGCCAGAAAATTGTGTCGGCCTATAACATTACTGCCTTCTGTTGCAACAGCCACGTGCAGCAGGAAAACATGCTTTCCCCAAATCGTTTTACTTCAATACAAGGTGAAATCATATCTTGGCTTTCAGAATTTAGGGTGTCATTTTGACACCCAAAAACGGCTTAAAAAAAGCACTGCCGTAACTTGAAGTGAACCTTTTAAAGCTATGTCGCCATATCATTGTGACACAACAAAGCCTATTAGTAGAATAAATATCGCACCCGTAATTCACAACCTGCATTGGCAGCTCAAGGAATTTCATGACTGCATTATTCCAGAACAGTGAACTGGCTCTTGTGCAGTGTGAGTGTCATATCGGCAAACAAACTGTCATGGCAAGAATTAACCCAATTAATCGGAATTAAACTGCTGATTTCACGTTTTCTAGAAATTTTTACTTCGTAGTCTCAATTTCCAGGGGCGGCAAATGCCCGTTTTGCCCCCCCCTCGTGCGGACACCCATGACAATAGTTGTTTGTTGCTTTTTATGCAATATTATTTAACGCCTTATTTGATAGCACCACTGGGTTTTTCCCAATATTCATCTGGTAATATCAAAACCGACAGCATTCGGTCTGTTTCAGCTTGTTTGGCCGTTTTTGAAACGATTTGGCATTTTCTTACAAGTGGTTTGGCATTTTTGGTTCACTTGCACCTGGCAAACCTAGTTGTGTACTGCCCTGTCGTCGCGTTGAGTGTATTCTACTCCACTGTTTTAATGCGCAGCCTTGTATTTTTGTACTTGTGAACTGCGCTGACGGAGCACTGAGTGTGTTCTACCCCCTGTTTTAATGCATTGCCGGATATTTTGGCAGTATAAATTCCTCTGTCTTAGCTTTGAGTGCTGTTTTGCTCCGTTCTCCTAACTTGAAGCGCTGGTAATTTATGTTCATTACAGTGACACATTGTACAACACCAAGGAGAGCGCATGTTGTAGAGTAATATGCATGTCGTGTCAACAAACTTCGCCAAACATTGTTTTGCAAACGTGAATATGACGGAATATTGTGACGTCACAAATAGCGTATAACCAGTAACAATGACCACCATATGCCAGTGCTCAATATTAGAATTTGGTAGGGGCATACAATCAAGCAGTCGCCCCGGGCATCACCAGACCTCTGCACGCCACTGTACTAGAGTCATTAAGTCATTATAATTTGAGTAGCTCTGCGTTAGTTCTTTTTGCAGTTTCTGGAAATTATTTATTTTCAAAATACCGGCTTCAGGTACTACTGTTTTTATAATGCCGGCGTCTTACTGGCCTCTACTGAATTAGTAGTAAAATGGCCATCTGGCAACCCTAATTATAATAAAGGTTTGAGCATAACAATTGGTTAAAAACCTTCCAAGGTTAAATGATGATGCAGTGAAGCCTCGTTGCAACGCAATCTTCTAGGCATGACTGGATTAACCATTGGGCAAACCGGACAAATGCCCGGAGCCCCGCGCGTTTGGGGACCTCGCGTTTGAATATAAAAACACTCTTTACTGGTTTTTCATGTTTGTACTTTTTAGGCTGTTCACCACGCGTCAAAATTGTATGCATTTTTGGTTACTGCGTTCATTATATAGGCTAAGGAAGCTGACAACTTTGGCATTTATCGTTTTTGAGTGACTTAAAAGAATTGAAAGAAACAGCACCACGCAGAGTCGGCGTGAGCAAGTGCGGGGCCCGATTTGAAACACTTTTGCAGGGTCTTACGCAGTGGTGTGTAGAAATTCTTGAGAGGGTGCATCAAGGCGTAATGATAGAAATCGGAGATATTAAAAAGGTGAGGCCAAAAAGGGTGACGCCAAGACCTCTCCAACGGAGCCTTCAATGGACAGCGCCGACCCAACAAATCAAATAATTACAAACCTCATTGATACCTCCTCTCTGGCAAAGTACCTTCCTGATCAGAAGGGAGGCATGACTAAGTGTAGTACCTGCAGAGAGGAGAGGTATAGAGTGCTGTGGTAGTGGATATTCAGAGCTGAAAAGATTGCAGTAGCAGCAAAAGATTCTGTTTCTCCAGGCCAGGAATGGTAGCCACGGATGACCTACCGCTTCGCCATTTGATGGTATTCTTTTGCAGTGAAACCAAGAAAACCGTGTCCCATGTTGCAATCGGAAATCCCGAGCGGCATGTGCGCAAAGCTTCGCACCGTGGCAGCAAGCAACAACAAAGATCACCCGACGAGATCACTCCATTTTTGCTTGTTCGCGCCACATACAAATATTTTTGTTCTTCGCGCACATTCCGTTCGTGGTGAATCACACAATCAACGCAACACCACCAGAGAGGTTGCAACACCCATCACTCCGATTTTTCAAATCAGGCAAGTAGGTTACTGTAGTGTAGTATAACCTCAAACTTCCACGAAAATTATTCCACTTACCACCTTTTCAGACTTCTTGCAACTTTCAATTTGTTAGATCAGTGGCTCTCAAAGTTTTTTTCACATTCCTCCCTTGCAAACCTAAACACTGTTAATTCCTCCCCAACAAAGACCACAAATAATAATTGCAAAAATTTCACACTACCTACTGTGAAGAAACAATAGACGGTTATGAACCAAACAGACTCTTCGCAGCAGTCACACCAGTGTGACATTGTAAGGAGAATTAAAAATCTAAGGAGAATTAAAGGAGAATTAAAAATCTCCCATCGGCCGACGCATAACATCAACCGCTAGCATAAAGCTAGTGAGAGGTCTCTTTGACCGAATTGACTGGCGTGATCCAGGCCCGGATTTACCATTAGGCTAAAAAGGCTTAAGCCTAGGGCCCCCGATTTTGGGGGTTCCAAAATTTTAGGAGCAAGAAAAATTTCCAGCTGTTTTGTAAATAATTGCATTTGTATTTTTGTTTTGGTTCAATACACATTTTCTTACTAAGTGGCTAGCAAAATATCTCTGTAGATTATAGAACCAGTCTGCACAACTCAGAAAGTTCGAAGGGCCAAATTATCAACAAAAATTTGCCCCGGGCCACAAACATCTATTTTATTTCAATGCGGAGATTTATTGTAGTATGGAAGAAATTCTGGAACGACAATTACTTATTCGAGGCCAGGTTTTTGCAAAAATTGAGAAAGCTCTCGTGGGCCGCAAGAGAAGTGAATCGTGTGCGGCTCAGTTGTGTTCGCACACCTTCAGTGGGGGCTTCAACCCAGTAACCTCGATGGCGCTAATGTAGGCAGTTGTTGGTGCCATCAGTGTGCTAGGCGTTTCGGCCAAAGAGAGCTCTCACTTTCATTCGCATGGAAGTTACTTTTACATATCGCTTGCTTGGTCTTTCCCTTCTTGCTTTGGCCGACTTTGCTTACATGTAGCGTTCTTGCTGGCGTGACTGCTACAGAAGCTTTCACGGGCGACATATTGTGCGGTTCTGCTATGGAAGAATGAGCGCGAAGGATTGAAGTGAATGACGATGAGCATTGATTATTGTTACGCACAATGTGTGGAACAAAACGCCTGAATCCATTTTTCAGATTACACGAGGTCAGTGAGGTACTCAATAAATATGTAATGGGAGTGTGGCTAGATGACTTCAACCCTGCCTTTTCCATTAGTTTCATTGTGACTTTTTTTTGTTCCTTATGTCAAGGGAATTCAGGATATAGTAATATGTTTATGAATTGGAACAACTTGTTCAGTGAATGTAACGAGCACGTGTAGTGCTAATTTGTATGACATCAGTCGTCGCAAACCTTGCAGAAGGGCCCCCAATTTCAAAAGCCTAGGGCCCCAAAAATGGAAATTCGCCTCTGACTGTAGCCTAGGCTACAGACATTCAGTGGGGCAAAATGTTAACTGTTTGTAGCACCGGGCGTGTTGAGCAGAGATGGTCTTTTGTTTCAATTGTTTTGTAGCAATCTTGGGCCATTCCTTCTGCAGCTTAATGCATAGAAAAAAAATTTAACTACCGTAGAGTTAGATACATATCTTGATGTATTAGTAAGGCCAATTTGTAGCTTGAGCTTATTAGCTTAGTAGGCGAAGCAAAGTGAAATTCACGTGTAAGTTTTTTTCTTTTTTTCAAAGTAATCAGGTTAACGGTAGATCTGCAGTAGGCTTACTTGCATTAACTTGAGAATGTCGAAGAGTACATATGAGAGTGGTTCTAGCAAGCCAAAGAAAGCCACTGCCAAAGCGGATGCACTACGAGCTGTTATTGAAAAGATCAAACAAATAACCCAGTTTTTTAGTGTGCCAGAACGGCCTCCACCAGAGGTAGCTACGGAACCGGAGTGCCGGGCTTGACTCCGGGAGGCTCCTGCGCTTTGCTTTCGGAGCCAGAGTTAAAATTCGTGAAAAACCGAACCTGGATCCGAAGTCACTTTTAATTTTCAGCAGCAGGAGTCTGTGTGGTTTTCATATATGACATTTCTTAATTATAAACATTGCTGAATTTCGGTTGCATCCATGGTAGCCAGAGTCTGAACAAGATTCGGATTCTCAAATTTGAAAAATTTTTGGACCCAGATCCGGATTCAAAAATTTTGGAACAGGAGCGCATTTGGAGTCTGAAAATGTGACTACGGCCATCTCTACCTTCCAGAAGGGCCCCCAATTTAAAATAACCTATGGGCCCCAAAAATGAAAATTCGTCTCTGGCGTGATGACATCAACAGCAACTTCCGCTATCGTTCAATCGAAGTTTCGACACCTCTCTAAGGCGGTTCGATCAGACAACCAGACCGTTCCGCTTCATCTTTTATAATATCAGTCACTGCAGTTAAAGCAGCTTGTACCTGCAAGTTACTGCGATTGCTACCTGACAGGCACATCGTCCGGTTGATCATGAAAATGATTGGTAATCGCAGCTTCACCCGTGCCACCACTCACGGCAAACGGAGTCGGTTAAGACGCCTCAAGAATGGCATCCCTCAGAGACCGGTCCTGGCACCCTTCCTCTGGAACATCTACACCTCTGAATTGACAACCACCGTTTCCAGAAAGTTTGCATACATGAGCTGAAAGTCAACCACAACAACGAAACCCTGCCCTTTTGCTCTGAGACCAATAACCTTGCAGTAACGTTGGATAGGACACTCACGTATTGCCGACACCTTGAGTCACTTCGCAAAATGTTGACATCACGCGTTGCTTTCTTGAGGCGGCTTGCAGGGGTGCTGGAGCAACAACCATGTGAACAGCCATCTTAGCCCTGATCAATTCAACCGCAGAGCACTGCGCTCCTGTCTGGTGTCGCAGTTCTCACTCCCGCCTCATTGACCATGCCCCCAACGACGCCTTGCGAACTGTGACTGGATGCCTGCGTCCTACACCAACGGGCAATCTTCCCATCCTCGCAAGCACCCAACCTGCTGGGCTTCGTCTCAAAGGAGCCACACTGTTTCTAGCACGCCGTCCCATGAAGCTTTGATATCTCGGTGGGAATGCACGGCATCTTAAACCGAGACACCCGTTTGTACCCGCTGCTCAACAACTCGTCAGTTCATCTGACAACAATAACAGATGTGCGGCGCTCTGGGCGGATCACCGATGGAATGCGGAAAGGTTGGAGAGCACTACGAAACCCCTTACTTTCATCCTCTAATCCCCCCCTGGAATAGCTCCGCCAAGAACGGCTCAACCGCCTCCGCATCGGTGTCAGACGCTTCTGCTCCTGTTTTCGCAAATGGGGTATGACCCCTTCTGCGGCCTGTGAGTGTGGCGAAGAAGATTAAACCGTTGCTCATGTTGTCTTCCAACGTCCAGTCCATCGACCTCCTCATGGATTGCACGGCCTGACGGTTCTGGATGATGAGACCATAGATTGGCTGCTCAACACCTGCCCCGAGATCTAGTGCGGCCAAGCAGTAGACTGAAAGAGCTGGCTCAAAACGATGATGATGATGAAGCAGCTTTGTGCTTGTGTACTGTAAACATTCCCATCTTGTGCAGTTTTTATGTGTTGAATAAACTAATAATGAAACCTTAAGTTTTTTTCATCCACAGTTTTTCCTCCCCATTTCCTCCCTTAGTGAGCCATGTGGTTCCCGATTGAGAACCACTGTGTCATAGGCGTAGCCAGGGGGGTCAAAAGGGTCATGCCCCCCAATTTTTTAGAAAATATTTTCAGTTTGTGCTTTGAGAGGCATTTTTCTAAACAAAATAGTGTTTTTCGCCTAAAATCAAACATTTGCCCTCCAAATTTTGGGGCTGGCTACGCCACTTCACTGTGTTAGATTATCTCAGAAATTAAGACGCCAATCTATGAGATTGATGCCATAATCCTTGTTTCGGTAGTATTTCATGATGCAATTTTCACCACAAGAACATCGTGAGGCTTACTTCACTTGAACCAAATTGTCACTTCTGATACTTTGAAAATGGCTTAACTGTTATTAATTTTCTGTTAATTTTTAAGAAACTATTTTTTGCACACGTGAAACAGTCATTCATAATTAAAACTAGGTTTATTCCAAATGTTTTCGCCAATCTCAGGTTACCTCATCAAATCTTTACGAGTGGGAAAATGAACAACGCTATTAAATGACTGACTAAGCAGCACACATTTGCAATTACGAGCTAAACGTTACTTTCAGAAGACAAGTAGTTGGAATTGTATTTTGAGAGATCGTTGGAAAAAAATTAGAACTGGTTTGGTCTCTCAAAACACTTAAAAACACAGGGCCTCTCGCCGACACTATAAACAAGCAGCATCGAAACAAAGTGTAAGTTTGCGTTGTTTAGGCTAGTAGGCGTAGCACGGGACTCCCTGTGGCGCGGGGCCCGATTAGAAGAAATCGGTTTCAAACCGGTCCTGGCACCACGCTTTATGACCCAAGAATTAGATTGAAATCAGTGCATCCATGGGCGTCCGCATAAATTTTTCCAGGGGGGTCAACGTCGAAATGTTGCTTATTGTTTTCAGGTTGCTGACAATGCAATGCTAATGGGCGTTCACAAAACGCTTTACCCTTTCTACTCATTAGTCTGTTCTGGTTGAACCTCATTTCTCAATCTTTTGTCTGGAATGTTTTCTACACTTCGGCTATCACAAGTGCGTAACGAGGTTAGATGGCGCCAGGGGGAAAACGGAGGCATTCTAACAAGCCACGTATTGTGAAAAGAAGCTTGCATAAAAGCCGTTTGATTAAGCCTGGGTCTCCAAACTACGGCCCGCAGGACAAACCCGGCCTGCGAAACCAATTCATCCGGCCCGCTAAAGAAGCGGCTTGCCTGCACGTCAAAGCGCTAGGCCAAAGGAAGCCTCCGATGGCTTTCGCAATACCGGGGTGTTATTATTAGCGCGCAGCATGTAGCAGCCACCGAGCTACTACACCACGAAGCATTTTCCCAATAATTAAAAAAATATTTTATTTACAAAAATTTGTTGGTTTGGTAGAACCGTAGAATGTAGCATATTCCGAAACAATCACGTTACGTAAGATGTCCGGCCCTCGAACTGTTGTGTAATAGCTGATGTGGCCCTCTGCCAAAAAAGTTTGGAGACCCTGGATTAAGCTATTCACTCGGGCACATTGATCACAGTCTCACACTAACAATGGATTTTTCAAACTTATAGAAGCACTGCTACAGATTGCCTCATGCTTCGTTTCACACAGTATAAAACAATAAGTTCGTTACTAAGTATTCTTCGCAGTCTAAAGCTTTCGCAATTGCCGTATAATGCGCTGACGTAAAAATTAGTTGCGAAGTGTTTGTCATGACCGTGAGGGTATCGGTCTCAGAGCAAACAAAGCGCTGTTGTCTACTAGATCACGGAACTGTTAAGAGGTATAACAATTGAAAAGCTCCCATCGCAAAACTTCAGTCAAGTATAGTACGGTTCAAGTTGCTTATGCGTGATGTTTCGCTGAGAACATTTTTTCTAAATGGTGTACGTTTTGATCCAGGCCTGTAGCCACGAGGGGGCATTCGGGGCAATGCCCTCCTAATTTTGTTGTGCCCAAAAAATTTGTATTAAAACATAAAAATATTGTCTCCGTCTCCCTAAAAATGTATATTCCCCCCAAACCTTAAAATCTGGCTACGGGCCTTTTTTGATCTGCGAAAGAGTGCAGACGTATCTTTCCTCAACACATATGTGAATGGACGATTTGTGCAGTGAAGATGGTTAGATAGTCTATCTTTGACAAAAAAGATTGTTGTGTGGTGTCATGGCAGGAAAAAGATCGTTTTTTGTGATACAACTCTCTGTTTGAACAAATTAACCACATACGAACCCGCCGAACCGCCGTACATGGTCATCCCCCAATTGTCTCTGAAATGTGGACTGCTAAATCGTATCAGTTTTGACATTTTTGACCGGTGCTTCTGCAAAGTTGAAACAAGGCCATGTGAAACGCTACGCAGTTGCGTTAAGAGTTTAGGGGGCCTCGCGGTCTTAACTTTGCCCAGGGCCTCGTGTTCATTTTATCCGGCGCTGTTTCAAGGTCCATGAAAAGACATTGCGAGAAACGCGGGGTTGGGTTGTATCGTTACTACAAATGAAGTCAGGAAATTTTTTGAGACTTGCAACATAACCGCACTAAGATGTTGCTCTGTTTTCTTTTCTGTGGTACTGCTCACGAACTGCTGCTAGCACGGTAAAGTTCTAAACCAAAGTTGATACATTGTTTTATATTAATTGATGCGCTATACTTATAATCAGGGTTGGAGTGTCAGTGGTGTGCTGGCCACTTTTTGGATTGTTTTAATGTCGCAAAATTTCTGCCTTTGATGTTGATATCGGCATCGACCGACGTAGGCTAGTGTTGAAACAAGGCGAAACTTTGAAACTGAAAAGAAAGTTTCATTTTATTCAAGCTTTATAGTGTCATAAGTGATCTGCGGGTGAGATACGCAGGCACCCATCTCCTTTTACTAAGCGCCGTAGGCCATGCGGCTGTGCTGCGCACTGGTGGAAGGCCGATGGTAGCATGCAGTGTTGCCACTGGGTCAGTCTCGTTAACATCAGATTGTTGCTTGTTTCAACCATGGGCGCAATTTTGTCGTGAAATGTGGGGGGATAGCTTGATATAAAGCAAATATAGTCGTCGGGCCGATGCGGAAGTGAAGTTTTGCAAATACGGATTCCCCATCTTGTTTTTTAGAGGTGTTTTCAAAGAGACACTAATCATGCTTTGCTTTATCCCTACAAATGATTTAGGAATTAATAAACTTAATTTTGTTGTTGGACATGGTACTGTAGCTCAGCCACCTGGCACTACGTAGTAGAACACATCACTTGGATTAGAACACATTAATTGGGTTTTATCAGAGCTGTCAGTTGGACTGCACAAAACGGTGAATCACTGTGATCGCACGTGCATATCACTCTTAAGTAGAACACATCGATTTCCATGAATTGTATAAGAAGTGTGGGTTACAGCGCGATTTGATGTCTTGTTTAAGTTGCTTAACGTTAAAATGACGATAAATTGCAAGGTACGATATTTACAGTATATTGCAAGGTATGGTAGCTAAATATTTTTTGGCACATTTCCGCTAATTAAAAATGCTACAAATCTTTAGCTACTGGGCATCATGCATGCAGCCCCACCCCTAGCCAAATCTCCATCAATATTCTCTTACAGTAGCAAAAATTGTTTGGCCAAAATTATCGTAGGCTACTTCACAAAATGATTCACAATCTATTTTTACTGCTGATGGGTGGAGGATGTATCCTTTCTATCTCCCCTTGTCAGCCTCTGCATGCCGTTGGGCACCCTTTCGATCGACCAAACATCGTTTGTCTAATAGCTTTTCCCAACATCAATCAAACTCCGAGCCAACTAGAGATGCCAACTAGAAATGATTTCAAGTTATCCAAAAGAGAACGAACCAGACGTCTTTCTGAATACATACTCATATACCAATCTAGCCTACAATGTAATGTCTGCATACCTAATCATCTGGTAGCCTGGTCCGTAGCTAAGGGGAGGGCTTCGCCACCCTGGAAAAACTTTCTCCCTAGCTGAAAAAATGTCTTGGACATCCGTGGTGGAGTCTAGAGACTTGGTCTCGGTCTCGAGACTCGTCTAGAGACACATTTTGCAAGTCTCGGTCTCGAAGGCTTCAGGTCTCGTCTCGGTCTCTAAGATTTGAGGTCTAGTGACTTGGAATATTGCAAAGAAATGGTTTATTAAAATTTCTATAACTCAATGATTTTTTGTTTGTTGTATTTGCCGGTAAGAAACAACCAAAACACGTCGAAAAAGTTCCAGAAATTTGAAAAAATTTCGAGTCAGACGTGATGACAACATTTTTTAAAAAACTTCTGGCACAATGCCTGAATTTTGAAGTCTCGAGTCTCGGCCTCGGTCTCGAACTACAAGTCTCGAGTCCCGGAGTTTTTTATGAGTCTCGGTCTCGTCTCGAAATTTTAACCAGGTCTCGGTCTCGAAGGTTACGATCTCGACTACATCACTGTTGGACATATTGTATGCATAACCATTGTTTTCGTACATGCTATCGATGTAAAATTTGGGCCTCCCTCAGAAAATTCTACGCCCTCCTTGGTGTCCAAAACTGGTTACCGGTCTGCGAGTGACTGTTGCCTTGTGACTTCTGTCAGTTATGCCACTCAGCTCAGTCTTTTCACAATCAAATTTTTCAGGTTTAACATCAAATTTTAACAGGGGTATTATTGTCAAAAGTTTTATTTTAGAGTTATACATGCATAACGACACAAAACTATATTTGAGAATAAACAGAAATCAAAATGAACAACTGTGAATTGGCAAATAGTACCACGTTTCACCTGAAATAACACGAAAAGAATGCCCAGCAAAACTAGGTGTTACGCAGGCTCATAATAGACGGCGGAGCCAGGGGGCCGCATGAGTTTAGGCTCCCCTACTTTTTTCTGGGAGGGAGCGGCCCTCCCACTTTTAAATTTCTAATTTTGCCTAAATCAGTTTAAGTAGCGCAATTCGTATTGCGTCCATTGTTAAAGTAAATTGTTTTTGTGTAAGACTAAGAAAAAATAGTTACATTTATGTGGTAAAGTCAGTGTGGTGTATGACAGATAGGGTGTTGTGTAGGTAGGGGTCGTTGAGGGCTTATCAAATTTTTAATAAAATTGCTGACCATGCTGACAAAAGTTAATGACGTCATATTTTAGTGCTTGTGATGTCACATTTGCCAATGCAAATCACAAAAATTATCTAGTTTTTTTGACGTGCACTTGTGCTCCCCCACTTTGAAAATAGTTCCGCCACAAATGCGTAGGCTACTAGTAAAGCAAATGTTTCGCACTTGGTCGAAAACATTGCTGCATTGTGGGTATAAATATTTTTTGAATTTGTTGGTCACCCTTGTCGTGACATACAAGGCTAAATGTATAAGCTATCTTTGATTCCTAGTCAAGTCATTAAGTGTTTGAGCTATAGGACAATATATAGCTAGGTCAATACTTCTCAATAGCTTTGATGGAAATCCTGTTTAGTAATGGTTGAAGACAGTCTTTTGCAAAACTGCCCATCCTAATTTTGCCTTCGGCAATAACGTTGCAGAGGTTTGCCTAAAAATATAACTTTCTAACATTATACACTTGCATCTTTAAATTTTATGCTGTCTGTTTCTGAATACGTGACAACCAACGTTACAGTAAAGCCAGTTAGACAACGTCTTTGCACGAAACAAATCATGGCCATACTGTGATCTCTCACGTGTGCAGCCGTTAAACTTCACTGTCTCAAGACAGTAACCTTTCTTACAGTAAACCATACTGGATAAATGTCGGACAGAGGCAGCTAACAATCTTTTGCGGTCTCTATAAACTTGCAAAATGCTAAAAATCATGTTTGAAGTAAAAATTATAAAAATATCAGAATCAGAGATGCCATACCAAACTCTGTTTCAACATCAACATGGCTATGTATGTGTAACATCTAACATGAAAAATTCTTTATACAAAACGTGACAAACGTGACATTTACTTTTGAAACCTCTCCAACCACAAACCCTAAGAGAAAAAAGTGGGGGGACATGGCATATTATGTCCCCCCGTCTAAAAAAGTGGGGGATACACGTCCCCCGTGTCCCCCACCAAATTGGAACCCATGGTTTCAACATCAGACAACATCAGGTTTGTACTTCACAGTTTCAAGCTTATGCTACCATTCGCCAATAGAGCGCTACAAACCTCACTGAACCTAAAACAGATCGAAGTGTCGTCATTACGTGGAGAAGTCGGTCATTCGTAACGAAAAAATGTTGTTCTCAACGCAGCGAAGAGAGTTTCTGCAGTTTGTATCGATAACAAACACATGTGAAGGAAATATTAATTAAAAAATCTTGAAACTTATGATTTTAACTTATTTTTAACCTAAAGTTAGGGTAAATGTGGTAATAAAACATCAGCTCAGTCAACATCAGATTTGTCGCAAAAACATCAGACATCATAAATTTCTCTGAAAACATCAGATCTGATGTCAGAACATCAGAAGTGGCGTGAAACTTTCCTTTCTATACTAATTCAGCAACATCGAGGCCGAGGCTGGACAGACCACATGTAATGTTATTCAAGTCTACCTTGTGACCCAACCTGGATTCGAATCCATCATATCAGCTGTGCTGGCACGTGTTCTATCCCACTATAAGTCGCACTTTTAAGACTTAGTTGAGACAGATCACTCGATAATCATACAAACAATTCATTATCTACTCCGAAGATTTGTTTCAGCAGGCCAGTAGCCAGGTTTTAAACTTTGGGTAGCAAAATACTGCAGCTCTGCGCTGACTGAGAGTTGACACATGGGCCTATGCCCAATGTCAGTGGACTTCAACGTCTTCTGAATATTTGTGATGATGATTATGGTGCTGAACACGAAATAGCTTTGAATTGCAACAAAACAATTAATGTATCTTTTTGCCCCAAAATGTATAAACAACCTGCTTCATCGAAAGTTTTTCTCAATGTTCTTCGTGTACAATTTTCTGACAGAGTCAAATACCTTTGTGTATCATTAAATGCCTCACTGAAGGATGACGATGTCGTCCAGAGACAAGTGAAATCGCTGCACTGTGCAGCACCCAAGCTCAGAGACATCTTTGCTCAGTGCTTCATCGCAGTGAAAAAAACTCAATTCCGTGCCTATTGCATGCCGATGTATACTTGCCAAGTGTGGAGCAAATACACAGACTGTAGTATGAAACGCTTACAAGTTGCCTACAACAATGCCTACCGAATTATGCGTTACATACCCTGAAATGTAAGTGTTCGCCCACATCAAGTTAGCTACCGTGTCACGACTTTTGATACCTTATTGAGAAATAATCTGTACCGCTTCTTGCAACGTTGTGCATCCAACTTTTTTTATACGATCTCTTCAAATGTCTGATGCTTTTTACAAATATTCGTTTTTGCTCAATTATTTAACGCTTCTGCATAATGGTGGCCAACTGATATAGTTGTTGATGCGTTGTACCAGTGTACGCGTCTCATCAGTATTGTTTTTGCATAACAACGAAAACCTTTATGCTTCTTGGCGCCTCATGATTTCTGTATTTTCTTGTGATTTCTCTCTCACCCCAGTAGTCGACGATGTGCGCAAGGCAAATACGTAAAAGGTGAATATATGAAACTAGTAAAATACCAACCGTCAAATCTTGCTTTAAAGGTAGTGAAAACAAACGGTTGTCAGCCTCAAGCTCAATGTCTCGCGAAAACGTTAGAAACCTTGATCAAAACAGTTTGCATGCTTTTGTGCGGTGCTGAGAACCCACATCCGACTTTTTTCAGCCGTTTACTTCGTAACGTAGTCAGAATGTCTTGATTTTTTCCCACTGTCATATTCTTATATGATGATGATCAGTGAATGCAGGAAGAGGCAGTGCGCTGTTTCAGTGTTTGGCACCTACCTTTGTTGATTTTATTTATCAACTAACACCTACACTGTAATACGCTATGACTAGCCATTTGTGTTCTTGTGTTATTCCGTTACCGTTGTGATATGGACCATGACTATGATGCAAAATAAATGTTATTATTATTAGGCGCTTCCTTACTTATGAGAATACTATAAGTTGTATAACTGTTGACCGCTTACCTCTGCGGGAAGAGTTAAATCAGGAGATGGAATTCTTCAAACAAATGCTTGTATTGGCGGAAATCAGGGTCAGGTGATAATTACAGTGGGTCGCTTCGTCCACCATACAGAAAGCTTGGTACTATACTTACGCAAGTGTTTTGGTCAAAATATTTTCATAACGACAAATATCCTTGCTAAGCTTTACATTTATGTCGTAGTGGTGGATACAGAATAGGCAATTGAGCCAATCGTAAAAGGCGCATCAACAATACATAGCCAAATTTGAATCGTATTTGAACACTGGCGTAGGTATACATATAAGTGAACCCAAACGTTTTAAACGATTTGCAATCTCGATCTACAAGATTTCCCGTAAAAATAAAGTTCAGAGCAAAAACGACTCGCCTATTTTTTCCGAGCCGGGAATCACCAAAGCAGTATGTTTACAGTGTGATAGCAACAACATCACTTTTATTTTGACCTTGCAACGCCAATCCAGAAGATGGTAATACAACCTTTCGATCAGATTACATCAGCTACGAAATGCAAGCTTTTCATGCATTTATGAGACTCATTATAGGCAATCAGTGTAGACTTAAGATCCTAATAAACGTAGCACATAAATACCCTTAAACGTAAATACTTTTGAAAGCCAAGAAAAAGGCACGCATTCGTGGCTTTACTGAAAAAGAGCAGGTTTGTTTTGAGGGGAACATTTTCTCCGAACTGCCCTCTTGGGTCCGCAACTGAATGGCGCCATACGTACCTAAATATGCAACACACCATCATCAGCCGCCTGTGTAGAACGCCTTCGTTGGATTTGGTTTCACTGCTGCCAGAAATTATTTAAGCGTTGAACGTAACGTATCGCTTTCGTTCTCGAATGATGCAACGTCCATAATGCCATTGCATTCGTAAAACAATTCTCCAACGTCATATAACCCAACATTTGGCATGCAAGAAAAGATTTTGTTCTTTACTGGAAGGAAGTGATAAGCCGTATAACGCCAGTCAGTAGGACGCGCTTGATATCAGATCGGTTTGGGCGGTGCTGAGATCTGCCAGGCTGGTGCTTGGCTTTTCAGTCATGATTGACCTGGCTGGGCTATTTCGTTTTCGCGTTTTGTTGACTTTCTGCTCACGTGGGTCTTTCAGCTTCGGTAAACTGATGTAGCGGTTTTTCACATGAATTCGGATGGCGTGGTGATGGACCGCTGTTTAATCAGATAGAATTTCTTGCACGAATCTCAAAGTGTATGGTCGCTTAATCTTTCAAGTTGTATGTAAGGACCGTTTCGTCACTGTTAAAACCATGTCATCACTTACAGACGTCAGCAATATTACTTGTTGCCCGAAGATAAAACAATTACTGCTGCGAGAAAACGAACACTTGCTTTGCACTTTTTCAGCTTCTATTCTCCACAAAGAACGAAAAGCGAGAAAAAGGCTACGCGAGGTTAGGCAGAGGCAGCAGCAAGCAGCCTGCGCAAAACCGGCGGCAGTATCCGACCGATCCAGCGAGCGTGGGCGTGACTTCTACCGTTGCAGACTGTGCGGACGCGACGCTCGTCGCAGCAATCTATTTCTGTGCCTGCTGTTGAACTGTGACGCAGTGCAAAACAGATCAAATGGGAGAAGGTAGTTTGGCGGTCTGCCTTAATCGATTGCTTCGTGTGTTGCCGGTCGCGGTTTTGCTTATTTTGGCTGACTTGCTTTGCTCAGAACTACAACGTCAACCATTGCCAAAGAGAAACAGTTCGGGATTTTGAAAAATACGTAATGTTTGATTCGCAAAGAATTGCTTGACGTACAGCATTGAGGATTTTTGAAGAATGCATGAAGATTTTCACGAGACTGAAGGTCTTACCATACGCTGTGCGAGTGATACAACCAAGTTTCAAATAGTTCCGTCTTAAAAGTCGTTCATATTTTTATGTAGCGGAAGTTTTTTTTAGTAAAGGGAAAAGTTTAAAATATAATGCATTATATATGCATTTTATAAACAATCCATACGATGAAAGTAAACAAGTTAGCATGTTGAAGTACAGTGAGAGCGGGAAATAACAAAGCAATTTTTGCCCTATGACCACAGGGAAAACAGATCGCAAGAAGACAAGTGAAAAACCCATGTAGCCTTCAGCTTTGAAAATGTGATGTGTCGGATAGGAAATGCGGGAAAGTGAATCAGAGATCAAAATCGGTAAAAGGTCTGGTTGTAGAGCACGAGGTAGAACGCTCCGCTTGACGCTATCGGTAATAACATTTAAGAGCTGGTTTTCGCGGCACTGGATAAAAGTACGGGAAAAGGGTAGCGCAAGCACAGGTTTTAACAACCGTGATGTTATGATGTTACAGTAGTAGAAAGATCGAAGCATGTTATTTTTTGGTTACTTAGAACCAGAACTTCCAGAACGTGCAGCGTCGCCGTCAAGAGTAATTTACTTCAACTGCAAACCGTTTTTATCTCATCTAGAAGCGATTATGTGAAAAACGACAACTTGCCTTCAGTTTCCTTGAAAGAGACAAAGTTAAATGCATAGCGCGTATGAGGGGAAACAGCTTTAATCAAACCGGCCTGCTGATTCACTAATGAGATACAGCGCAAAAACTGCTATTAGAGCTCCATCCTATGTTGAACTACGTTATACCATTTGCAGTATTTCGCGTCTGATCGAAACATGTTCAATTGCTTGAATTCTTCTACACGTCTCTCAACAATGGTTGATCGCAACCCAGCAGGTCTATCACCGGGCGATTCTTGAGGATGTTCAGTTTGGGCGGAAAAATTTATGTTATAGAAATGTATATTAAAACGCAAGAAGAGAAAAAATAAAGCAATTGAGAAGTACTATTGCTCTGCTGATGCGCTGCAAATTGTTCACTGCCAGCCAGTGTTGATGAAATATGTTACTGATTGTCCCAGAACACCTGCTATAACCTACGGTTTACTGCATAGTTGTCAGTATATATGACTAAAAAGAGAAAAATAAAAAATTGGATTTATTGGATATCATTTTTTTACAAGTCAGTGGTAGTTGGAAGCTATTACAGTATTCTGTATATGAAATTTTTTTTAATGTTTGAGGTTAGACAAAAAACAAGGCTAGGAATAATTTCAAATGTGCATCGGTCACGTTATGTGGGCTTGTTGTTTTTAGATAAATAATGCAATGCTTCTGGAATACAAATCTGCGTAGCCCATTTTACAAGACAGCGTTTGTAACCTTTTTTTATAAATCGTGTAGGTTTGTTCTTGTGCTACTCACGACTCTCGCTTTCTGAAGGCTTATAGCAACAGACGGCAACATTTTGGAACCCCAGGCAGTGTGGGAACAGGCTTGGTTGGCCACAGTTTTGCTCATATGACCTCATTTACACATTTTTGTTTGAGTTAAACACAAAAACATGAATTTTCTATGAAACTAACATTCTAAAACCCACCATCACGAGGTTCAAGGCCTGTATTTAATTCAAACAGCTGCGGAATGCGAGACAAATCAGCAACCGCTGTTCTAAACGCTAACGTTAGCATTGCAGTGGCTTAGACTTATTTGCTGGTTTGCAGAAGTTTTCTTAGTGATTCTGTATCTGTGCTTCACTTCGAGATCTCAAACAAGATGGCGCCACTGAAACTGCAGGTAATTTGATGTGGTTCGAAACAAAGCGAACGCTGAATTAGTCGTGATATTGAAACAAATAACAAATTCTTTGAAGTAACAAATCTGTATCGAGCGTTTTGGTGAACGAGGTCACGCAACAGCGCACGCCTAAGCAGGATATCACACAACGCCGTCTGTGAACCACAGTGGTATGGTGAACTAGCTTGTAAGCTCCAAGTTCCAATTAGCTTGTTTGTGTTGGTCCAGTTCTGCTGATATACTGCACAGTTTATTTATTTTTTGTTGGTTTGACCAAGTTGGCGAACCTTGAAGAAGTACTGTAGGCATGGGCGTCGGAAGGGGGGGGGGGGCAA
>Ga0210059_1004841_pt1 | contig 21696 bp, 12 predicted proteins | sample Ectturendosymbi2_FD_188042 | JGI IMG/M metagenome (GOLD analysis project Ga0210059, IMG submission 188042) | Ecteinascidia turbinata endosymbiont from Florida, USA - Sample 2 (SPAdes) (version 2) | ecosystem: Host-associated > Tunicates > Ascidians > Unclassified | place: Key West, Florida...
GTTTTCAGTCCAGTCAGCTGACTAATAATCAGTTTTGATTGGTTATGATCTTTTATCTTTGATCTGGCTGCCTCAGATTGGAGGTCTTTTCAGCAAGTTTGTTTTCTGTACAAAGATGAGTTGTTTCAGGCAAACTTGCCTGTAACATATCTTATCTGGAGACAGGCATTGAATGCTAGCCGTGCTGGTTGCTAGCCTAATACTGTAGCGATGTCATGCGACCTGGGGGGTGACATGGCCACGCTTTAGATTCAGTAGTCAACTAAACTTACACGTGGATCCTAATTACTGAATCTGGGATCGTTATCACAGAAAATCCTATTTAACAACCCGTATAACTAACTTCTAAGTAATTTCTCCTAAACTTCTCATATCAGTTAAATTATCAGAGAGTAATATTATATATTTCACACTTTATTAAACAGCAATAAGCAAATAGAAAAACATCAACGGTACTCACCAATTCATAATATCCAATATTGTTCATGCACTTCTCGACAAGAGACAACTCACACTTACACATCTTTTATTTTCTGTTACTGTCTTCATAATGTGCGATAGGGAGATCAACGATCTATATGGAACGGTTCCCCCATTCAAGCATTTTTCACTATGAGCATAAATTCTGTCTTTCTGATATTTTCACTTTATGTCCAAATTCGACCGTATTTATAGTTGAATATTGCTTCAGAGTTTGTTAACGCCTCTTTGTTTCATGAGCTTTGGTTGATTGTCTTTTGTTAAAGCTTCTTGTGATTGGCCAGTTCGATTAGTTTCTGGAAGTTTCTGGGGCTTGTTGATGTTTGTGTTTCTACCTTCTGAACTTCAGTTCATGTTCCGTTTGCGCGTTTCCTGTCACATGCATTTCCTGTCGTGATTGTCCATTCGGTAACCGTCATGTGCTTTCTGTTGATATTTCACTGTGATTTCGCTGGGGTGACTTGAGGTTATTGTCCTTGGATAACAGTTTGCCAGTTTCTATTACCTTGGCAACGGGTTGACAACCAGTTTTCATTGGTTGACACATCTTGTCGTTGTTGGTACTTTCGTCAGGCTTATTGGCTTTTCCGTAGAGCTGGCTTTATATACAAGAATTCATTGTTCAGGCAAAACTTGCCTGAACCAGTACCATGCGAACGAGACCACGTGCACTTCATAACGAGACGTCTTCCTGTCGAAGTGGCCAACGTATTGGCTCGTTCAGGGCGCTGACTCAGCAAATCACGTTCAGAACCAGACCACGCGTAATCCATATATGGTAACGAGACAACGCAAAATTGACCATGTTAACGTAGTTAAACTGTCTTAAGCACCTTTCACGAAAACGTTTTTAACGTTGAACTAGAAACCTAGTCTCTCTATCTGTGCGCAACTACAAAGCGATTGCACAACACTCCACAGCACATTCATTATGACGTAAAATTCCCCGAGAATTTCAACGCACAAGGGCAAAGCCAGTGAAGTTAAGTGGGGAAGGTCAAGACGTTATTAATAACTAACAATTGGCCTTGTTCTGATGCAGAGGCGAATTTTCATTTTCGGGGCACTAGGCTAATTTAAATTGGGGGCCTTCTGGAAGATTTGCGACGACTGATGTCATACAAATCAGCACTGCACGTGCTCGCTACATTCACTTCGGAAGTTGCTCCAATTCATGACCATATTATTACTTTATTCAGAATTCCTTCGATATCAGGAACAGAAACAGTCATAATGAAGCTAACGAAAAAGCCAGCGGTGAAGTTATCTGACAACACTCCAATTGCGTCTTTATTGAGGTCCCTGTGCAATTGCACGGTTTGCAAGTGTCAAGAGCTCGCTCTGAATAAAGCACCTGTACTTATTACGACACCTAACAACCTGTTGCTGTACATAATTGGCGATCGTGGGCGATCGACGGGACGTTTGCCTGCAAAATCACTGAAATAGCAAGACTTTGCAGCATGCCTCCCCCCCTCCCCGAAACAAACCTACTAAGAATTTTATATTAAATTTTCAACTGTTAGAAACTAAACGGAAGGAACAGTCGGACTCAAAATGACGTCAGTGACTGGCAACTTCATTAACTGGCCCCTCCCGAACAAAATTATTGGAGGCGTTAAGGTAAACTGAAACTTGTCCTTTCACACCTCCGTGCCTCAACGACTAATAGTAAGTCAGGGCAGATTATGTGATCTAGCTTTGACGAGAAAGGAGCATTTTTGTGTAATTTAACCGGAAAAGGCTGGATATATTAATGTTTCGATGGAATTGTGTTTTTCGAACACATGTGATACATAACTTGCATAAAATAATTTATTGTACAATTCGAATTAAATGTGTTTCTTTTTAAAAGAAATTGTGGTTTGCAGTTGCAATATATTGTTTGTTTTTTTCTGAGATGTACAATTTTGTCAGGTAACACTACGTAGGCCTATAAATTATGAGAATGTTTTTATTTGAATGTTTTGATATTCTTCATAATAAAAATAAATGAGTATAGAAGTATGTTATGGCCCTAATGGATGATTTATATTTTATTTGCTGAAAATTCGAAGCAATAATAAATACAAATATTTTCCGTTTCAAAACATTCATTTTCTTAATGTTTTTACTTTCGTAAAAATTGTGCCTATATAAAATACATAAATTATTATTAGAAAGGTCGCACACTTCAACTTTGCCATTGGCGCCTCTCGCATAGATACACCACTGCATTTTGTGCCATTTAACATCTGCTGCATTAGCTACAGTGCAGGCTGGTCTTGCCTTTAACCCGTATCTTACCCATAAAAGCAACAAGGGATAGACCCAGGCTGAACGAAAGTACCTCACTGGCCTCGTGTAGTCTGAAAAAGCATTCAGGCGTTCTTTTCCATGCATTATACCTGACAATAACCAAGTCTCAACGCCATCAAAAGAGAATGCTCATCGTCAATCACTTCAATCTTTTGCAGTCATTCTTCTATATTAGGGGTCTCCAAACTATGGCCCGCGGGCCAAATCCGGCCCGCGAAGCTATTTATCCGGCCTGTGAAACCATTCTCCACACTACGGACCGCAGGCCAAATCCGGTCCGCGAATACATTTTGTAAATAATGAAAAATTAATTGACGAAAAACTTTTTGATTTGGTAGAATGCAACATATCCTGAAACAATCACATTACGTAAGTTGTTCGACCAACTTATGAGGCCCTCGGATGAAACAGTTTGGAAACCCCTGTTCTATACAGACCTTTTGTTAAGGGCATAGTAAAAAACGTGCGCTGAACCAAAACAAAAATACAAATACAATTGCTTACAAAAATGCTGGAAATCGTTCTTACTCCCGAAATTTTGGGGCCCCCAAAATCGGGGGCCCTAGGCTTAAGCCTTTTTACCTAATGGTAGATCCGTGCCTGTTCTGGCGTAACCACAACTTTACAAAAACTGCTATAGTGTCCGAACGTCCGCAATCCTTTTTCGAAATTAACGAATCATGATATTACATGCTTGATCTACCGGTTCTGGATTGAGGGCAAAATCCAGAAGAGTAAAAGTCAAGGGTAGAGTGACGGCTAAAACTTACTAATACAATATATATTGTGGGGCACCTACGAATGGTCGGGGCTCCCCCCGACCGGGGGGTGTGGGGCTGCCTTGCCACGGAACTGGCGATACCTTTGCCGCAAGCATTACCTTCTCCTAAAGTAATAAATAAAGGAACTGTTCGCAATGAAGAGTTATGAAATCATCCTAAAACTAAAATCAAATCAGCACTTGAAGCATCAGCAAACAAAAAAGAGATTTCCGCATAAGTCTGAAATCAACCTTCCAACAAGCAGTTCTGGTATTTGAAATATTTACTTTTAAAGAAAATCTTGGTACGTGTTGCAGTTGACTGCATCGCCTTGAACTACTGAGGCAAGCACAAGCGAAAGATGGCAATTCGGGCATCAACTAATAGGAAAGCAACCAGCAGCAATAGAGCTCCCTAACTGAGTTCACTCTGCTACTAGGCCTACTAGGTTGCACTATCGTTATATAGGGATAAGAGAATTACGATAATTCGCTTGTGGTGACTATCACAGTGACTTGTTACTCATGGGCACCATCTAGCTGTGACCATTTATTTACATGTGGCGCCATCTTCTGGCCGCCACATATGGCCCACTCCACTATTGCAAATATTGGGTGTGTCGATGGCCAGTATTGTATAAAGTCTTCACACCCACACGCAACGGCGTAGACTTAAGCATACATGGCACTAACAAGGAACACACAAATACATGGAAAAAACATAAACATATATATGTGGCGACAATAATAGAAAAGCATGCGTAGATACCGCCAACATGGTTGCTTTGAGGAAACGCAAGCAGAGATATGTGGCACTATATGCACTGGCAAAGAGCACGCCCATAGATGGCGCCAAACAGTTGCAATGATATCAAGCACCGCTGCGTGGTGCTGCGATTCCCTCCAAGTAAACCAATTCATAAATATTTAGCCTATGGGGGAGTGTTGGAAGCAGAAATCTCAATCAACAAATTTCAGCTCTTGGCCGGAACAACCCTTCATCTGATCAGATGCATGCCAACGTTAGCGCCGAACGCTTCAAGAAAACATGTAGGCTAGCATCTGGATGATTTATGTTGAAATGGATTTGATTATTTAAGACCAGACTTTGAAGCCCACCAAGTGGTCCATTCTATTTGAGCTACTACAACCAAATCACCTAGGGGCAACTTCTTTCTTGTCGGAACCTGATGAAATGACAGAACTCAATTGCGACGATCATTGATACAAGCTTTACACAGGTTAAGTGCCCGATGAGCGGCTACTGCATTTAGTTACGTTTTCTAGTGCGGTTCTGGCAGATACGCAAACTGAAAAACTTACGTCGAAAACTGCGGTTTGCAACTGGCGTCGCCTGCGTACCCAGGAGGTGCAATGTTGAAGCCAAACAAGGTTTGATACTTTGTTCAGTTAAATCCGTTGACTACGCGTGAAACGCAGGCACTTTGATTATCAACCACAGGGTGAAGAAGAACAGAGTGCGACTTAGAGATGGTGACGAGTGCAAATTGAACCCGAAAATATTGCCCTTTAAATAGTGCAAACCAAATAGCGTGATTATCAATGGTAATCCTGCTATATTCTACAAGAGTACCACGCACGTTGTTTCTCTTCTGTGCATCCGATTTGCAGCATCAAAATGTCACTTTAGCGCCTCTTCACAACTCTATTTTTTTAGAATTACAGAAATGACAAAACATAATAACCGGCAAACTGCAGGGGATTGAGCACGCGCGACCAAAGCTGGTAGACTTCTTTCGATTCCCTCGGGTTATACCGAACACTTGCATCCTCGTGTTCGGCGTGATGGGTATGCCCGGTACTATACCATCGATTTGCCGCCAGTACAGCATTCACTGCCAAAGTAGCCGCGTAAGAAATGGACAGTGAAGCTTGCGTTGAAGTTTCTGTCAACAGCGTTCGCCTGAAATCGCATGACGTACACATTCAAAATGGCATCTTAGCGTTCAGTGCCTTTAACTCCAAAAGTTTCAAAAAAATGTCAAAACGGAAACTGAAAGTCCCAAGGTATCTGTTCAAAACATCTACGCTGCATGATGTAAGCATTTGAAAGACTGCTTTAAATGGTCGCGTCTTCATTTCCAAAAACGTTTTGCTGCGGCAATGCTTGCGGAAAATATAGTATTGAACCGGACTAGCACCGTCCTAATACGGCACGCGGTAAATAACAAGAAGGTAGCACCATTAGACGTAGCACAATGATAACACAAAATACCAAGTAATGCAGAACAAACGGCACCCATGATAATAAGCTTTTGAAATACAGCAACAGTTGCATCTCTGGATCCAGAAAGCTGCAGCTTGCACGAAACATTTTCCATGAGATCGATATTTTCGGAGTCAAAGGTTCTAATCATGTCATCAAAAAACAGACGTCCAGAAAAAATGAAATGAAGCGACCCCGCGGAGAAGAAAACAAGATAAAAGGGGATTGTAGGCATAGAATGCAGCAAAACATAGCTGTTTAGTTCGAAGTAGCTTGACAAACAAAAAGTTCGTCTGAAAGGCTTAGTTAAAGCGCACATTAATCATATGGCTGCCTGTTGCAAGCTTTTGCTTGTTGTTTCAATGTGTACTGCAACATTTTTGATGATATGATTTGACGTTTTTTCTTTTTAAAATGCTATTTTCTTAATGAGGATCAATGTACCAAAACGTTCTTTGAAGTAAAGAAGAAATTTAGAAAATAAACCAGGATCTTAAGTCAGGAATTAGATCTGAAAATTAAGCAGGCTAATTAAAGTCTATTAGATAAAATTAACGTGCTACGAAGAGCATCAAAATCAACTTGAAACGAAAACAGGCTCAGGCCGGTTCAAACGCGGGCCTACGTCGTGGCTGGTGGTTAAATTCACCCTCGTGAGGTGTGCTAGACTTTATCTCAGCAGATGATCAACCATTTCCGGATAAAATCTATTTTTGTTTTAGACTGTGAGTAGATTTCCGGGACGCACTTGGGCATGTGGCTAAAGTTTATTTTCGACAACAACCACCAGGTGGTTTGCGACATTCTTCAACTCTCTGGATTGTCAAAGGGCTAAATTACACACCGCACCCGAACTTTAATTTTCAGTAAACACACCAGGCCTGCAGCCAAAGCATTTGAAACTCCACCAGAAACATGTGGCAGACGTTCACTCAATAAAGGTAAGGTTTAATTGATTTAGGAAATAAAACCTGACAAAGTTTGGATGTTTACCTGACAACAGAAAGTACATGGATACTTACGCTGCTTTGAACTCTTTGTTTATTATGTAAAGAACGCTTCAAGGTTTTAGATGTGTTCCAACAAAATGAAATATGGATTTTTCTATGTCATTAATTCATTGATAGATAGTTTTCATTCTTTTAGGATCGCCAGGGATAGAAAAACGTAATCGCGCAAGAAACGTTTAAAAAGATTCGAAATGTTTAAAAAACAAGAAACTGTGTGATGTTTAAAAAATACGCATTTGTGAAAAATTTAAAGTGCTAAGTGGTAAATTTTGTAAGATAGGTTTGTAATGGCACTTTTACAGACTTATTACTCCGTAGCTAACAAAGTTGTTTTACCAACCAGAAAATTGACAATTGCAAAGATCAGTTTTGTTTGCTGATTATCTTGGGGAAAGACCTCCTTTTTAACTCAAAAGGAAAAGGTCCATGAACCACTAAAGTACCCCCCACCGTCATGTGGCTACACAGCTAAAATTTGTGAATTCAACATTAGCTTGAACGAACCAAAACGTTGAAAGCGACAGATCTAGCCAATGTTTAAAGTGAAATTGCAGGCCCGTAACCAGCTTGGAACTCCAGGGGGGAGAAGAGTTTTCGGAGAGTGGCCCAAAAGTGTTTAAACTATGTCCAGTACTTTCAAACTATGTCCAACGTATTTTTCCACGGGAGCGAAAAATTTTCTAGGGGGGTTTCCCCCTTTGTTCCTGTGGGTTACGGGCCTGTGAAATTGTCGCTGTTCCCAATTTTATTTCTTCCAACTCAGATTTCACAAGTTCGGCCTTTCAACCATCCTGCGTTAAATTTTGTGATCTTAAATCTGCAAATCTATAAATAGTTTTATAATAAAGTCTTTCCCTTCGGTTGATACCTTTCCTACATCAACACAACTTGTGATTAAACGCTGACAGTTCAGTTAATGTCAAGCATTATCCTTCGTTATAACCCGCGACTTTTATTAATCTTTTTAAAATGGCGGCGGATTAAGTTGTTCGACCACATCTGACAGCCTTCACTGAATGGAGCGTTGGCAGATAACAGAACATTTAATCCGATTGCTTTCGACGCTCTTACATGACGATTGTGGGCTCCACAACGAGATGCAAAAGTCGCTTTCGCCTGAAGATTATACGTGACTAATTGACCGCTATGCAAGTGCTACTTCCCGTAATTGCCACCCAGTTATTGCCACCGAGCTAGAAATAAAATTCTACTTGTGTCGAAATTTTGTGGTTGTGGCCTCAAGCAGAAAAGGTACTAGCTCTTAAACTTCGCTTGACCAAAGATGTAGCAAAGTTGTTCTGGAAAGATGCTGTTTACATCAATAAAATCTGGTTTACGGACTGCTTGATCTCGAAAGATGTTTAAACGCAAAAAACGTGTTGTTTCAAAATGGTCTGAAAATCAATAACACTCTAACGTTTTTGTGGTAAAACAAATCTTTATTGTTAGTTTTCACGTGAAAAAATTCTGTTTTTGCCGAACATTCACAACTAGAGCTCCTACAATGCTATGGCCACCAAAAAGTAGAAGTTGTTTAATAAATGTACTGTGATGCCTAACCATCACAAAAACGTAAAGATGCTGACAGTTGACTTGAACATTTATGTGCAAATGCTTGGCACATGGAAAACAATAAACAATTATAATACACAACTAGGCCCGTTTGGGTTTCAGTTCTCCTGCATTGTGGATTTGGCCACTTCAGAGAGAACGCTTTGATGACAGACAGTACCATGGCCAGCTCCTGCGTGCGTAAAAGATTTTCTTCTCATTCAAATCTAAGTAAAGCATTTGCGGCGAATAACTCATTTTTACGTGTTTTGTAAAATAATGCCCAAAATTCCTTGGACCTACCGTCGCATATTCCTAATGTTTTCTGCATGTTGGGAAACTCGTCTAATTAAAAGTTTGCAGGTTAAACAAAGCGAAATGCAGTCAGTGCACTTTAGTCTTTATTTTTAATCCATAATCTTTGTGAAGCCTAACAAGATATTTTTGGCTTTCCCAACGTTGAAATAAAGTTTAGTTTGAACTCTAAAATTGAAAATTTTCTAGATGAATTGTACTGTAGTCCCAAAACGAACACATCATTTATAGTAGGGGTGTGCAACCCATGGCCCGCGGACCAAAAGTGGCCTTAAAGCTGAAGGTTTGTGGCCCGCGAAAAGGTCCAGATTTTGAAAGGATATTGTCTATCGTCCGTGGATAGCCAGTGATTTGTCTAACCCGCAGAGCTTGACACATGCAGCTGTGACCCGTGGACCAATCTGGTTATGTGCATTTGGTCCGGCAGTCTTGTATGTTTGCACAACCCTATAAATTTTATAGCATATGTGTTTAAGTTTGCAGCTGTGAAAAGCTTTCCATAAATCATTATGAGAAACAGCGTCCAGGTGTTGTATGCTGTTTGATAAGTTTCTACCTTAACTTTTTGTATAGCAGATAATACATTTTCCTCAATTGATTAGCGCTACCGTATGACGGTGATCAACTGCAGTAGTTGTTGGTGCCTGTATCGGTGTATGCGTCTCATGACAAGTATTGCCTTTGTGAGCAACCAAACCTTCCGTATGCTTCTTGGCGCCTCATGATTTCCGTATATTCTTGTGATTCCTCTGTCACCTCCAACATCTAGACGCTGTGTGCAAGCCAAACATGTGAAAAGTGAATATACATATAGCTAGTAAAACACCAGCGTCAAATCTTGCTTTAAATGCAATGAAAACAAATGGCTGTCATCCTCATGCTAAATGTTTTGCAAAACATTTGAAATCTTGATTATAACAACTTACTAGCTTTTATGCGCCGCTGAACACCCCCATCTGATTTATTAATATTCTTTTTTTTCTGTTAGCTGATGTTAGAATGTTTCATTTCTCTCCCATTACGGAATCCCTGTATGACGATGAGTGAATGAAGTTGTAGTTGGGGCGCTGTTTAAGTGTTTTGCTCCTCTCTCAGTGTTGACTGTGTTTATCAACGAACACCTACTCTGTCATGCGCTATGACAAACCATATGCGAATGCATGGCGTCTCAAGTCGAGACACTCATTTGTGCCCGCCGCACAACAACTCATCAGTTCATCTGACAACAACATACGTGTGGCGCACTGGGCGGATCACCAGTGTAAATCGGAGTGGGTGGACAACCTTACGAGACTCCGTAGTAAAATTACTTTCATCCCCGACACCAGCACCCACCCTCCCGGAATGACCCTCCCAAGAGGAGCCTGCGTCCGGCTTAACCGCCTCCGCACCGGTGTCGGAAGCATCCGCTCCTGCTTGTACAAATGGGGTATGGCCTTCTCTGCCGCCTGTGAGTGTGTCTCAGACGAACAAACCGTCGACCATGTTTTCCTCCAGTGTCCAATCCATCGACCTCCGCATGGACTGCACGGCCTGACGGTTCTGGACGATGAGACAATCGAATGGCTGCTCAACATCTGCCCCGAGATCTAGTGCGGCCAAGCAATGGATTGAAGAAGTGGATCAAACGACGAAGACGAAGAAGAACTAACCATATTTGTGTTCTTTTGTTATTCGATTACTCCTATGATATCGAGCATGAGTCTGCGACAAAAAAAAAAACAAAAAAATTTAGTGCCTACAGTGGTTGTGACGTTTTTTTGTATTGGTACACATTTTTAAATTTGCCTGAAAATCTATACGCCCTTGCCATGCACCAAAATCTAGTGCTGTAAAAGTGCAAAATTTAAGCAATTTTATGCTGTAAATGTCGCTTTCTTAGCCATCTTTTGGATATCACTTTTCATTTTACCTGAATACCAACATCTCAGTCAAAAAGCGATTAAGCCAAAAATTGCCTGAAAATTAGTGGACGTTGGGTGACCTTGTTTGAGCAAGGAAAACCCGCAACTCTTGCCGCAGTTGAAAGACCTGCTCTGAAACATTTCCTCTGGTTACCCAACGTGCCTCAGCATGATATATAATCTCACTGTGTCTGCTTTCATGTCGTTGCAGAATTCTGAAAACACTTGATGCTTCTTGAAAATGTGAGCGAATGAAATTCACAAAATTTTTGACGTCATCAAGAACAATCTCCAGACCTGAACAGTGGTTGTTTTCTTTAATTAATCTCTTAACTACAAGTTCTTCTCAATGAATCATGCAAAGAGTTGAAACACAGTGGAGGGAAATGTGCTTGATTTTTTTGGACAACTCCATTAGTATGAACTTGCATGGCTGCTGTTCCATTGGTAGCAACTGACTTACACTTCGTTCAATCAAAAGAGCACAAGTAATACTAGACCAGAGGTTCCCAACTTGAGGTAAATGTACCCCTAGGGGTACATTTGCTTGTCCAAAGGGGTACATTTAAGGTTAGCTATAGAGGAGAAGTAAATATTTACATACCTTTTATTTCCGAATATTTATACTTACATCAGTGAATATTATTTTTAAAAGCGGTAGTGTTAAACATATCTACGATCAATCATAAAATATTTTGTCATAAGATATTTTAGAGGTACGTGTTCATCTGTCGAAATGCTGAAGGGGTACATGCTAATCTGTCAGAATGCTGAAGGGGTTCATGGTCAGAGTAAGGTTGCGGACCCTTGTACTATAAAATGGGTTTTGTTTCCTCAGCGGCAAACCTACAATACAAAATTAACTGCACCTCGTCTGAAATCTGTTGTATCGAGCTTAATATCAAACAACTGAGCTTCCTTCGGCTTGTCAAGAAGTTGTTTCAACAAATCCTCTGAAATATGAAGATATCTAAGCAGGGCAGGTGCTAGGTGGTTGCCCCCCCAAAGCCTGGACGTTGGGGCCCCCAATATTTGCTTTTGCCACATAGTATTCATGTAAACAAAAACATCGATTTATTTTAACAAACGCTTATAAAAGCATTTTCTACAGCATCAACATAACGTATAAAGCAGACAGACTTAAGCATTTGCTATGTTTCAAGCTAGGAAAGTGACTTTTTCCAAGTTTTCAAAAATGCAACTGTTTGTGTCAACTCAGTCATATCTAATATTTTAGCAGTTTCACTTTTCATAGATATCATTTCCAGATTTGTTAGACTTTCATCAGTCATAGTTGATCTGTGAAACATTTTGATTAGCCTCAACTTGCTGAAGCTCCGTTCAGCAGTATAGCGTACTGCCGTGATCGGCAAACGTTCGTTAGAATGGCCCCAAGCCCCCTTTCCATGGGCGTCCGCAGAAATTTTTCCATGGGGGCGACGTTGAAATTTTGCTTAAACTTTTCAGGTTGCTGAGGATGCAATGTCAACGGACGTTCACAAAACGCTTTACCCATTCTACACAAAAAGAAATTGCTCCATTTTACGGCAATAGTCACAAAATATGCATTTCGTTGGCAGCAGTAGCCAAGTATATTGCTATAAGTTGCAAAATAGACTATCTGCAGATTTTTCAAGCGGGTTACTTTTTACAAAGAAGCAAGTTGCCCTGGTCCTTTAACGAAACCACAATTATGTCGTTATATTACCTAGCATGACTTGCCAGCATCACTTAGAAACAAAAGCTGCAAACGTCTAAGATCTCGTACAAAGCAATCAAAGAGTCTTTGAATAAATCCTTGCTTGCCTTTACTGTCTTTCACGGTGAACGCTCATCCACATAAACCGGACAAGCGTTCAGTCTCACACTAACAATTGACTTCTGTAAAAGTACGTGGCTCTATCCGCTATCAGAACCAGTGGCGTAACGAGGGTGGGCCAGGAGAAACAATTCCCCGGGCGCCGAGTCACTATGGGGGCGCCAAATCTTCGCAGGGGTGCCGAAAAGTCCCAACAATGTCACAAACATTTTCTTCAATACAGTACATTTGCTTCCGAAAGACCTCACGATCGAACATGGGGGCGCCAAACTTCTTGCCCCGGCCCCGGTCGCCATGTAACCTCGTTACGCCCCTGATCAGAACTCACTGTCTTCCTGCATTACCTGCGTTCAACACTAGCGTGCGGCAAAACGCCTACTACCGTAACTTGAAGTGAACACGTGAAGATTCGGTGCCATGTTATTGTTACTCAACAAACTCAAACAAGTATGTACTTTCCATGATGGGTGTAAGCAAGGAATCGATCAGCAATTAATAGGAAATCGATTTCACGTAAAATTACGCATCCTCAGTCCTTGTAGAACAATCTGCATTCTGCACGCAAGTTACGCAACTTTCCCCCCACAGACAGGCAAAGCAGCGGACATGAGCGAGCTCAGGGGCGGATCCAGGGGGGAAAATTGGGGCGATCGCTCCCCTAAAACCTACGAAAGTAACTTTATTCACCATGATTTTGCACAATTCGGAAAACAGTATGAGCGATATAAGGCCATTTTGTCACCCATTGCTTTGTCACAACAGTGTTGTGAAGTAGACTACATCTCTCTTACAGTAGTGAACCCGTAATGATACTTGACTTCCAAATTTTACTGAAACCGCCCCCCTTAACCTTACTGGCTGGATCCGCCCTTGAGTGAACTGCAAACTCATCACTGCACAAAACCAGGACAGTGAACCTGGTTCTTGTGCATTGTGGGTGTCATGCCGGAAAATAAACTGTCAATGCAAGAATTAAATCAATTTAATCGGAATTAAGCTCCTGACTTCAGGTTTGCTAGAACGTTTTGGTTCTTCGACCCAATTTCCAAGAAGGGGAGCGAATGACCGTTTTACCCCCCTTGCGCACGCCCATGCCCTTCCAGTCGTAATTAAAGGCCCGTGCTTTTTTTGAAGGCCTAGTTTCAAATTTATGTTGTGTTTAGTTATCTGTAACATAGCAATGATATGTTAATGTAATAAACCCTATAATGACAACATCTATGCCGTGTTAACGTCAAACAATCAATTTTCTATAGAGTTGTTGCAGTAGCCTATGTTTAATTCCACGCAACTGGCGCAGCAAATACTGCCCACAACAACAAGTGTTGCGCGGCCCAATAAAAAGAGCTGAACGGCCCACATTTGGGCCGAGGTCCACCATTGGGCACAGTGTTATTCGTTAAATAACTGGTTTCGAGTTTTAACTGGAAACTCTGATGCAAGATACACTGGATATTACATGCGCGGGTTACGAATACGATTTTATATGATTGTACGCCGGTTGTTCTATTTTTGTACAGTGAAAGGATACAGCACAGGTCTACAACAGTGGTATGACTGACGGAGGTACAAGGGTGCGAATCTCCCCCCTGACAAGCTAAATGCAAAAATTGAGTCCCATTTTGCTTATATTTCGGTATTCAGTACTTGTTTGGTTTTCAGTAAGTTGTTTTATGCGTTTTTCGGAAGTTTTTGTACTGCTGTTTTCCGGTGATTTTAGGTTTTGGTAGATAGAAATCCACATCCGGATACACTTTCATTTCTACGCTTTCTTCAGAAAATTGGCGAGGGGCCCATTCGGTGGCCAGTGGCCAGTGGGCCTCTTTCAGCTACGTTTCCCATCCTGACTGAAACCTCCAGCTACGCAACTGATGCACAACTTAACTCTCCTGAATAAGTTCTTACTGGGCTGAACTAAAAATGCTGACATTCAACGTGGATTTAGCAAACGTTGTTTGCACAACAGCCAGCTTATCAAGGCAAATGCATTTCGCGATGGTTGGCTTTAGGAAGTTATGGGTCGTGTGAAGATTTTCTTTGACGTATTGGATAAATATGAATATTGAAAGGGGAGATGTGTGAAATCAGTTCTTGGTGAGTTCAGTTCTGGTGTCTTTGTATTCCGTAACAAACGTACTCAGTCAGATTTGGAGGCACCTTTTTGGCCGGGCCCCCTTCCGGCCGTGGGGTACAGGGGGGCCTTCCTCCGGCTCTGTATCTACAGTACGTTTAGTTGTATTGCCTGATGGTTGAATTTTTTACTTTGTAAGCAGCTCTTTTCCTCCATGCAGAATGTCAGTGGTAATTTTAAGACAGAGGAGAACTACAGATGCCAACTCAGCATACCTACGTTTAATTTGCATGAAGGTATGAGCCGTTTTCAGGGAAGCAAGTCCTAAATCGATACTTATTTTTTACCACACTATACTCAAACAACGAAAGTTGCCGCCAATGACTTTCCAGAGATGCTTCAAAGAATCCGCAGCAAGATATTTGCTGACATTCTTACTCTCACTTGATTTACTGAAGTATTTACTGTGAAAGATACTGTACTCTTTTTCGTAACTATCTTTCGCCAGTAACTTTTCTTTAAAAAATTGCGTATGTCCATTTTCTTTGAGAATGAACAACTTCCTGCAATAACTTTCAAAAGTATAAGATGATAACTGCCTACAGTAAAATCTGAACTGAAATATTGCGAAGTTAAAATCTACATTCAGATTACTCACTTCCTCTCGGTATAAGTTCTCGCTTAGCTCCAGCTAACTGCTTGAAAAGTAATATGGAAAAATAAATTACGTGCCTTACTACAAAACAATAATCATTGCTGAGAAAAGCATGATTGCTACATTAGCTGGCACAATGTATTCAAGACAGAGCAACGGTTTCCAACTTTTCCGACCTGCGGACTCCCGCCTGCTGCGTTTAACGAAAAAAGAAGGATACGCGACGATCACCTGACCAACATTACAAAAAAACAAGTGGTAAAAGAGAGACAATTTATACCCCACGATAGTTACGATTTTAAAACCTGTGAAAAGTTGGCCCACTCAGCTAGAGCAAAGAACATTATATGTGAGACAATGGGACCGTTCTGGAAGAGCACACATTTGGTGTACGCCCAAACCCGTAATCAGCTTGGGACACCAGAGGTGTCGAAGAGTTTTCTGAGAGGGGCTCAAATGTTTTAAACTATGTCCAATAGTTTTTAACTATGTTCAACACATTTTTCCAGGAGGGCGAAAACTTTTGTAGGGGGTTTCGCCCCCCGCGTCCCCCTGGTTACGGGCCTGTGTACGCCCCACTCCGGTGGTACACCTCTAGAGAATTCTGGTATACCCTGGGGTGCACGATACACCCGGTTGAGAAGCACTGGTCTAGAAGTTGGACCTCCACACAATCTGGCAGCTGAGTGTAAAAATTTTGGCCAGGATCTGTTTTGTGCGCAACACTCTCATCGACCCTACCTTCATACAGTATCGAGCTAACGAAAACATTCACAGTTTTCCAAGTGTAACACCTTCGCTTCATATTTGGTAATTGCAGTACACAGAGCCATTCCACTTTCTGGTATCTTTCCCCCCTTTATTAATTGCCACACCGTTATGGTCTCGCCATGTAGGGCAGTGATTTCCTTAAAACCTTTTCGACTTCGAGACGCCTCCAAAATCTGGCGATGTGCCTCAGTGAAAGTTTCATCCTTGTTTTCAGCATTGTATGAAAGGTTTGATAGAGTAAGGTTATATCAAGAACCGAACCGGTATTTACGACTGCGCCGTCGCGGCTTTCGAACTGCAGAAGTCACTTTGTAACAAAGTTGAACACTTCCGCAGTATTTACCAGAGATTAAAGTGAAATTCTGCTGCTCATATTTCCGTTAGAGCGATCATCAAAACATGCAAATGTCACGACATCTTAAAATCAGAATCTACACTTTGGGTTTCAAGAGAAATACTGCGGATCGCTATCAACGGAACTATCCACAGCAAAACAGATGTTACGCTCAGGGGCGGACACAGCCAGTAAAGTTAAGGGGGTGCGATTTCAGTCATATTTGATAGTCAAGTTTCATAGCAGCTTCGTTACTGTAAGAGAGATGAAGTATACTTCACAACACTGCTGTGTCAAAACAGTGGACGACAAAATGGCCTTATATTGCGAACAGTGGTGGGTTTAGGGTTGGGGGGCCCGAGGCATGACTAAAAAGGGGTCCCTCTGATGACGTCATCATACTCAGCCAACCGTGATAATCACTTTGGATTTGCCTAAGATAGGCCACCCAAGGATATGTTCCTGAGACTACGCCATAACTGAAATAGCAGAAGGAGAAAATGCAAAAGGGTGTTCATGATGCACAACTTTGAAAACACTGAAAGTTGGGAAGATAAGGCTAGCAACACATGAAAGTTAGGCAATAGCAAGTTGGCATCGCCCCCACTTTACACTCGAGCCCCATTTCTCCGCACTTACCATCAATAAACTACAAAGTTTACCCCTTTGAAAGTTTCACACCTTCCTCCTTTGAACAAATGCTTGGTAGTTGGTATCCTGAATTTGTTCACATTCATGTCTTTGTGGGAATCCATGAAACTATAAGAAACAACCAAGAAGATTTAAAACACTACATTTGTTTCAAATTTCATCCTTTTAACTGCAAAAACATATCATACAAAAGCATCCAATTAGAGACTTGTTTTGGAAAGCTTTGAGGCTGGATGAGTCAAAGCTGCCCTCATCTTGCGTTTCCACTAGTTGTTTGAAAAATGTGCAATAGTAGGAAATAATTCATCATGTACTTTATCGAAAACATTTCTAATGCAGCAAGTAGCCTACACTATTGATTATGTCTGTGCTAAGAAAAAATGGTTCAAGTTATACTGACTAAGAGAGGCAAAAGAGCTTAAACATCACCTAACAAGTCTACCTTAAACCAACCATTTACTAGTCAATCTTCAAATGACCTGTGACTTCAAGCATAGGCTAAATCGAACCACCTAAAATACCTGAAATATCTGTAGAAAAATGAGTATTCGTAATACTCAAAAATTGCTATTTCTGCTACGTGATAAGAAGCATGAATGTAGCCTTGCTTATTACCAGTCTTTGCAGTGCAACAGCAATAATACAAAATTACTTTGTAAACTAAGAAGAAAATGTCCTATAAATTAAAAGATGTAGTGTGGTCCCTGCTATAACAATTGCATGTTGTCTCATTTCTGATGTAAATGATCACTAAGATACAACATCACAAGAAATGAGAAATTTGTCTAAGCTTTTCAACTCAGAGACATAAAAATGACTACGTTTTGTTAATCTGTGGCACTTTCATAAAATTGCCAATGTAGCAAATACTTCAATCTCTAAAAATCATCGTTTGGTATAAAAATTATCATTTGGTGTAAAACGTTATCATTTGGTATAAGTAGGCCTGTTTGCTCTTATTTGACAGGGTCTTTTCAGAACTTTTTGGAAGAAATTTTAACCCACAATTTTTTTCGGTATAGAAGTTGGTTTGAAGTTTTTCTTTATTTGCTCATTGGAGATGGTGGTGGGTCGCTTTTAAAGGACGGTACTCACATTGCAGTTGTTGTTGAGGCCTCTTTGTAAGCATGAAATTTTACATTATGATTGCTGTTGGAGGCCCCTTTGAAAGCAGAGTACTTACACATTACAGTTTCTTTAAGGCCCCTTCAATGAAGTTTATGAGCAGAGTAGGCCCACTTACACATTTCAGTGGCTGTTGGGGACCCCTTTGAAAGCAGATTACCTTCAAATTGCAGTTGTTGTTCGGGGCCCCTTTTAAAGCAAAGTACCTGCACATTACAGTTTCTGTAGGGGGTCTTTGAAAGCAGAGTACTTACACATTAGTTTCTTTTAGGGGCCCCTTCAATGAAATTTAAAAGCAGAGTGCTTATACATTTCAGTGGCTGTTGGGGGCCCCTTTGAAAGCAGATTACCTTCAAATTGCAGTTGCTGTTGGGGCCTCTTTGAAAGCAAAGTACCTGCACATTACAGTTTTTGTAGGCGGCCCATTTGAAAGCAGAGTACATACTTGAGATCTGTTTTGTAGTACATCATATGAGTGAATAATAAAATTTTCATCAAAAATAAGGAAAATTTACACGTGTAACAACTCAAGGGGGGGGGGCCAAAAAGGGGAGGCCCGAAGCAAGTGCCTCGCTCGCCTCCCCTTAAACACACCACTGATTGCGAATGTTGTTTCCCGAATTTTGCAAAACTATGGTGAATACAGATATTTTCGTACGTTTTAGGGGGTGGATCGCCCCAATCGCCCCCCTCTGGATCCGCCCCTGGTTACCCTTTACTTTGCTGTTTGTTAATTAGTTATCATTTAATACAATGCATGACGTTATTGAAAGAGTGTGAGCCAACTGAAACGAAAAACCATCTGCATGAAAAGACATTTCTATATTTTCTTTCCGAATGCTCTGCTTGAGTAAGATTTTAACTTAAGAAACTGCATCAAAGTGAAACTGATTCATTGTTAGAAACGTACGATTTATATGGCCATAGAATGTCCCATGTGTGGTCACACAGCCTTCTTTACCTGTGGTCAAAGAATATCCTATGCGTGTTCACAGAATCACCAACGTCAAATACAGTAGCTGCAGTTGCAGTTCGAGGTATCTCAGTCGCTGGTTCTACCACTGGCATACGCGCTTGTTGCCAGTTTTGTTCAGGCTCAAAACGCAAGCTTTAAAATGTACTTATTTTGCATTTTATCGTGCCTTAGCTGTTGCAGTTTTACCTTATTGAAGTCTATTCAACAAGAGTCTAACAATCTGATTAGTCTCCACAAAGGTGACGCAGATGAATCTAACGGCAATTTCTTAAGAGGAAATCGATTTCACGTAACACTCAGTCCAGAAATCGCATTCAAACAGAATCTTTTTGAAATGGAAATCTAATAAAATAGAAGACTATTCAAATAAAAGTCTTATTTAAATGTAAGCCTAGTCAGCTTCATGACTGATTGCTAGTTTCCAATGGTTACAAAAAGATAATGAAAATAATAACAACTGATAACGGTGCTGTAAACGATTCTGGTCAAATTGCATTGCTTTTCAAGCAAATACATTGCACATCAGCAACAAAGAACTGAAAGAGAGAGCATGATTTGGTACCTTATCATTTTGAATATTAACACTAGTTGTTTCGTCACTGATTTAATAGCAGTTTTTTCAACAATTATAAAAAATTTAGCAGCTGCATGCGCGGCGTGCCCTCAGCACTGTTACGAAGATCTTTGGGAAACGGTAGAGGTTTACTCAACGACGCTGTACGATTCAAAGAAAATATTTGTGTAAAACTATTTGTGATAATTTAAAATCTCCTTCACGGAAAAGGGCTTCGCCCTCTTAAGACAATTTTGCCTTCGAAGAAAACCGCCACTTATGAGAGTTTATAACATCTCTGATCACTTTCAGATTCATTTCGAAAATATATGGTTATTTGCAATTCGTAGTTTGAAAAGAAAATATGCAGTAGTGCAATCAGTGATGGCTTTGGGCTTGAGGGGTCGAGGGTACCTAGGTAAGTTCTGTGAGGTCTCAATGACGCAATGGCAATTCATTTTAATTTTAGCGGTATTTTCTATGATGTTGTCTGTACAGACTACAGTATGACTAACGTAACAAGAAATGCAAAAGATTACACATGGCACAAAAATTAATCTAAACGCTGACAATTGATAACGAAAAACTGACAATACAAAAATCACCCAAGAAATTAAACTACATAAAGCTATCAATTCTGGCTTACTGTTTGGCAATGTCGCCTGTGAGCAAGTTATAAGCAAGTTCACCACTCACTTCAGCCTCTGTGCACACAAGTTCCAAAAGATTGAAACGCTGTTGGCTCATGCGAGACTTTACAAAGTCTTTGATCAATTTCAGCTTGGATAAGCTTCGTTCTCCACTACTAGTGGATACAAAGATCGTTAGAATTACTCGCAAAGAAGTAGATAAATAATGGTAAGCATCAACCATTCCTGATTTGATGATGCACTGTGTTTTCGCACTGATGTCGGATGTACCAAAAGCAATTTTTTCGGTGTCTTTGTTTATAATGTGCATAAAAGAATCAACTTCTCCAGTCACAACAGTACCGTGTATCTCATCACCAAGGAATCTTGCAACATTCATCTAGCAAGACATCACCAAGTATCTGAAGACCGAAGTTTACAGCGACATAACGTTTGGTAGAAATCTTAAATATGTCTGTTAGGTGTGAAGCAGTGCGAATATTTTTATTATGGAAAATTTTATCCAAATATATTCAATGTTTTCAGATACTGCTGTACCTGATGAGGCTTATGTGCAATAGAGCGAAAGCGTTTGTGATGTAATAAACCAGGATTTTAGTGTGTTTTAGGGACCCGATTCGAGTCTCTAGAATTGAAAATCGGGTCCCTAGAACCAGAGAAAATTATCAAAGGAAATGTCTGAACGGATACTGCAATCAATATTTTTCGATTTATTGGTTTTACATCTGAAAACGTCAAAAAAACTACTGCTAAAATATTAACAAAAAGCTTTTAAGCTTTTAGTGAAACAGCATGTGGGATTGGTAACAATCATGCAGGAGCGTACGCTTTTCTGAATTTAACATCATTTCCTCTCTTATGATTGATAAGCAGGGGTGGCGGAACTGGGGTCGCAGGAAACTGGGGCCGCCACTTTTTTCTGGGGAACCTGGGCGGCCCCACGTTTACATTTCGAATTTTGCTTGAATACAGTCAGTATTCGGTCCATTGTTAGTTTTCCATGTTTTTTTGTCGCGCACTTGTGGCGCCCACTTTGAAAAAATTTCCTCCACCACTGTTGGTAAACTGGTCGTAGCAAAATGGTCGAATGATGGTTGACAATCACATGGATGGCGTCATAATCGTTGCCAAACGTGACTTCTGCCCGCCCCCGAAAATTTTCGCTGGTTGCGGCCATGATCGCATAGATATATTACCTGATTCAATTGGTTGAAAAAAAAAAAAAATTTTACATGTCATCTACTGTATTGAAATTTTATTCAAATCGGTTACAAAGCAATAGTTGCGATATGTTTGTTTTTATGTTTTCAGGTGATTGCTGAGCAGTCGCAAACACTCAAGAAGCGGCAAGTATAACTACGAAACGTCGACTATTTTTGCCAGGCCCATAATCAGCGGGGCACAGGAGGGCGAATCACCCCGTAGAAAAATTTTCGCCTCTCTGGAAAAAAGTGTTGGACATAGTTTAAAAAATTTGGGCCCCTCTCAGAAAACTCTTTGATCCCCATAGTCTCCCAAGCCATGGTTACGGGCCTTATTTTTGCTG
>Ga0210059_1004843_pt1 | contig 21692 bp, 8 predicted proteins | sample Ectturendosymbi2_FD_188042 | JGI IMG/M metagenome (GOLD analysis project Ga0210059, IMG submission 188042) | Ecteinascidia turbinata endosymbiont from Florida, USA - Sample 2 (SPAdes) (version 2) | ecosystem: Host-associated > Tunicates > Ascidians > Unclassified | place: Key West, Florida...
GTGCGGGGCGGGCGCGGGTTGAGAAATTCTTTGTGCGGGTAACTGAGTGTTGAGCCAAAGCACGTGAACTTAATCAGCTCAAAAATCGCAAAACACGTGGATGTACAGTACTAGAGTTGTTTGCCAGCATTGCGCTTAGGACAGTACTCCTGCAGCAATTATTACATTATGATGTAAAAACCCATTGTTGCGAAACATTAGCTCAGACTCTTGCCATGTGGTGGGCAAGTGAACATTTTCCAATGCTACCGTCGTACTTGGTGAAGAATAATCCAGTCTAGCAGCACTTCCAAATGGATAAAACAACGCCGCACAGCCAGTCACAACTGAACTGAAACGTGTTTTTTATCACCTCAAATCTGTTGACTGCGAAAGATCAGATCTGTGGAAAGTTTTGGTTTGGTTGTCAATGAAGAAGAATGAGTAGCTTGATTTTGCTGCTTGTTAGACTTGTCTTCAGACGTTATGAGTAAGGCAAAAACTTTCAACTTTTTTTACAGCTTCCAACAGCTTCTGAAATACTCAGAATTTATGTAGTACGACGAGCTGGCTGGAGGAATTTTATATTGCAACTTTTTCCTTTTTTACATGCAACTTTTATCAAGTAGGCCTATTGCTTAAAATGTAGAAGTGTGATTTAAAAAACATAGTTGAGAAGTATTTCAGTATAGTTCTGTTCTCTTTGATAACCGATTCTGAAAAATGACCTAAAAGCAATTGTAGAAATGACCCGGACAAACAAACATCAGTCCAGAACTGTAGGCCAAATTGTTAAATTGCCAAGCAACTTCATGCATTGTGGAGCGAAGTTTCAGCATGCTACGCAAACTGTTGGCAAATGATCGCCATTTCTCGCCTGAGAATGTTTGGAAATATTTAGCATTATGTGTAAATAAATCGCTTGAGTAAATCACTGTCGTTTAAAATGCTTGTGCATAAATGCAACTTTTTACTGCAACTTTTGTCAAAAATAAATGCATATTTCTCGCGATTTTATTGCAACAAAAACTTGTCCTAGTTATGAATTTTAGTAGTTTTAGGAAAGGTGCGGGTTTGAGACCGAAAAAGTGCGGGGCGGGCGCGGGTTGGGATGGTCTGCGGGGCGGGTGCGGGCAAAATTTCTCAAACTCCTACGGGTGCAGGGCGGGTTTAAATTTTGCGGGTGCAGACACAAAATTTCAACCCACGCAGGACTTTATTGAATGCGCAGTTCCTTGAGTGAAACGGAAGCAACCTCGTCTGCAAATAGTAGTTTGAGTTAGCGTACAAGGATGTAAGGCTGCAGAGCAGAGCCATCGTAAAAATGACACAGTTCCGGCTCCGGAGCTCTTCTTTTCATGAGAGTGACTCCGGCTCCAGAACTCTCTTTTTTTCATGGCTCCGGCTTCTGTTCGTTTTCACACATTAATATTTTAATTGCCTTGGTGTGCCTCAAGTTGAATGGAAAATGATTTAAGAAAGTGCACGAATCTAAGAGAATATACCAAATCCTCTGGTATAGTGGCGGCTCGTGGTGAAATTAGCCGGGAGGGCTGCGAAATTTCATCTCTGGTTGAACATATGGGATTGTCGCCCTGGCTGATTTTATAAGTAGTGGCGTATCCAGTCACTCCAGCAGTCTTAATCTGATCAAACTCGTAGTTTTCAGTTGTCCTTATTCATACATAGAAAACATTCACCTCAGTTTAATGAAACCAAACCCTAAAACGTAAACACGAACACAAAAGAATTAAACCAGTCCCATCAAAAGGATGACGCATAACCACTTCCATCAAAGCTGCAAAGCCGTGAGTCGACCCCAGCACCACTCGCATACTAAACTTGAAACATTCCGCTGGACTAGAAAGGCGCCATTGTTAACATGACAAAGCTTAGCATTTTATTCAAACCGCGCCATGGCAGCAGACCTAGGCTAGAGCCACTTTCTTTGAGCTGGTACTTTACTCATGTTCTTTGAAGGTTAAATTTTCCAAAAAATTTCAAACAGTTTATGATTTCACACAAGATTTCTCGTTTTTTTGACTGGATTGTTCTGCTTTTCCAGTAAACGTTTGTGTCCTGAATCAGTTACAGCTGCAGTGTTCACCTTACCAAAAAATTAAAGGTCTACTTGAATGCTTATAGGCTTGCCAGATTTCTCATGCTTCAAAATTTTCTTATTTCAATGTTTTAAACCAGTCACATCTTTTGTTGTCCAAGAATGAGATCCACCAACTACTGCCGTACACCTTCAAACGCCAACCCTAGAAAGCTCATCAGATTAGCCCACTGTTGCAAGCTGCACTGGTGCAGATAAACGAAGGGCTGTATTTTCGCAGCCCGAGATTGCCGACCAGATTTGAATCCAATGCCGCCAACATCGCCAAAGTACTAGTAAAAACTTTGTTAAAGTTAATTATAAAATTCAATATCCAAGAAAATCAGGTAGTAAAAAACAGTCAAGATCGTATTTCCTCCGTTTTTTCTTTAAAAATTCATAGTCAAAATATCAAAAACGCTTTGCGATAGGCAGATATACCACCATGTTTTTTGTAGCCAATTGTTTGGTTTCTTTCCTCTAGGGCTGTGCCGAAGACAGCCCCGAAATCGCCAAATTCATCGGCAAGTGTGCTGAAAACGTCATCGCATAAGCGGCGTTGTTGGAAAACAGTGAAACATTGGTTTTGTTGGATTCCTAGGAAATGTTGAGCCAAAATGGTGTCGGAAGTACCGAAAATGATTGTGTTGTGAAATTTTCGTAACTATATCCAAACTTAAGACGAGTTTGGCCGTTTGGCGGAATCTTTTGCCTTACCGTACATTTTTCAGGGAGGGCGGCAGCCCGTCTACACGAGCCGCCCCTGCTCTGGTAGTTTTTTACAAGCAGAGCTTTTACCATGAGGAAATCAGCGAAAAAACAACAATCACAGGTTCAGACGATTCAGAGAAAAGTTATTAGCAGAAACATAATTCGAGATAACGATATTATAAACGATTTCCGTAAAGGCAGTCGCGGCTTTTTCCGTCAATGCCTGAGGACCTTTTGTTATTTCTTACGACCAGAATCAAGAAAATGGCTGTTTGGAAAACTACATTTGTGCCCGAGCATTTAAACACAGACCAGTCCCAACTGAACAAGTCTTTTGCACTCGTTGCATGCTTTGTCTGTTGCAGTCTTGGCGATTCCAGCTAACAGCGCTGCCCGGGCAAACCATGCAAAGTGCGCATAACACACAGTCGATTGCCTCTCTCATGTGTTCTTTCTAACCTACACACATTGGCATTAACACAAAGGCGAAGATGTGTTTAAAAGCCGTTTGTTCAAAGAAATAGTATGACTTCAAGCAAGAAATTCACATTTAACTCTTTAAAAATAGTTGAAAACTTCTGATTTCTTATCTTTTGCACCCATAATAAGCAGTGATGAATCGCAAAGTAAAGCACAATTTAACCTGCAAAGCTTAGGAGAAAATGAGACTGGTGCTGAAAACGTACATTTTTTTCCACAGATGAAAACTTCAAGAAAAGTCCACATTTGTTTGCACTGATTTTTATACCCTCCTGATAATGTAGGCTACTGCTATGCAAAGCAATGCTAGTTCGCTACCAATTATTTGTAACTTTCATGTTATGCTACTGCTTGTAAACGTAATGTTTCCTAGTGAACTTCTCCAGTAATCTAGCAAACCTTGTTAGTAAGCCTAATGATTTCTAATACAAATTCCTACTTTACAATGGCGTGCCGTGCATTTCACGCATATATGTTACTGCATATTGAATTATATCTTAATCATACTCCCTGCTAACAGCATGACTACAAAGTTACAAAGGCTATGGACATTTTATTTGTATAACCTACCTACTCAATATAGCTCAGTTCTTTTTAGATCGCTACATTACTACAGACCAGAGTTGCGGAGTCGGAGGAAAGCTATCCGACTTTCCAAATTTCCGACTCCCGACTCCGACCTTTTCAAAATTTCCGACTCCTTAACATAAAGGGAATGAAGTTGGGCTGTTAAAATCAATGGAAATCGTGCTACACAGCAAGAAATCCTTGTTTCAACAAAAGTTTCAAAAAATGATTGTACCATTTCAACAGGAATTCCCAATTTGGAAGTGTAATCTAAAAAATGATCCAATTGGACCGTCGGAGTCGGACAAAAATATCCAACTCCGACTCCCAGTGTTGTTAGAAATCCGACTCCAACTCCACCCAAGAACCTCCGGCTCCGATTCCACAACCCTGCTACCGACCCGGTTTGATCATTCTGACTAGAAAGTAAGATGTTGTGGTAGTTAACGTTTTTCTTACTTCTACAACGGTGGGTCGCAACCATTTCGCTTAAGGGAGCCAAATCCAGACCTACGATTTTGTTAGACAGCCACACAAACAAATTTTACCCACAAGCATGGGCGTCTGAAGGATTTTTTCCAGGGGGGGGGCAGTAGGGGATTTTCCCAAAATTTTTTCCAGGGGGGAAAAAGCGGTGAAATTTGTTTTTTTCCCCTCGAAATTGAAAAGACAATCTTTTTTTGCTAATAATTTTAAAATCCAGGGGGGCCAGTCCCCCCTGCCCCCCTTTTCCGACGCCTATGACCACAAGTCAATTGATACAATTGTTTTTTTTGCACTAACGAAGTCTGTTACACAAAATATTAAAGGTGTTATTAAATGACATTGTCTAACGAAAGGAATACTTTCCCAGCAAAATATCAGACACTGAGCTCTTGTAGAGTATTATTGCGCCTACGAAGTAGGCATCATCGGCTCTTATTCAAATAGAACCTGTTTCTGAAAGATTGCTAAAAACAGCACAAAGGATGCTTAGGAGCTGCATGCGGCTGTTAGAACAGTGTGTGAGAACCATTGTTTAACAAGCAACACCGCGCCTGCCAGCTACGATGTCACAGCCTTAGCGATTATTAAACCAAAGAAACACTAAAGGCTTGCAGATTCATTGTTGCAGTCTAGTGCCGTAACTCGTAACAATCGCGCGTAGTGTGCTATAAAGAGTACACGCAAGTCTATTTAGCAAAACTGTTAGTAACTAAAAGGGCCCCGGAGCCGAAGCTACCCCTTAAATAGCCATAGTTCCGGCTTTGGTCCTAAATTTTGAACTGAGCTCCGGCTTCAGACAAAAAGCCCAGCTCCGGCTCCGCAGTCCTGCCATGATGTGACGAATTTTTGCTTTCGCATGCAATCTAACAAGGTTGAATGATCTGTGCGGGTGCTCAGGAAAACTCCATGTTCCATCAACGATGTCATTTTTGCCATAGCAATTTAATGCATAATGGAGAACACCAGGAAAGGTTGCAAAAATAGCCGTAGCCAGGGGGACCAGGGGCCATGCTTCCCAAACTTTTAGCATATCTAGTCATTCTGTGCTTTGAGAAGCGGCGTCTCAAACAAAAATAAGGTTGCTCGCCTAAAATCAAATATTTCGTCTTTCGTCCCAGTTGAAATATTTCGTCCCTCGTCCCAGTTGAATTCGTTTATAACGGCTTCGTCTGTAACGTCAATTCGCCTATAACATTACATTTTGTTCGGTCGCGATGATATCTTTTCCATGGATTTCAATTCGCTTATAACGTCAGTTCGGCAATAACGTTCTTTATGCAAACCCCTAGATGCAGTGACGGATTTACGCATAGGCCATGGCCTAGGGCCCCGCGCATTTGGGGGCCCCGCGCAACGATCTTTCCTATGACGATTCAATATTAACTAAAATTTTGCAAAACCGCACAGGCATACTTCATCAGAAATGCAGGGATAGGAATCGACGGTCGTAGCTGTCATTACGTCACTGCCCCCACAATGGCATAGAGCAGGGATCACCAACCTTTTTGAAACTGCGAGCTACTTCTTGTGTACCGATTAGTGCAAAGGGCTACTAGTTTGATACACACATCTGAAATAAAAATTTTGCTCAATTTACCTTCAATTATTTTAGTATTGATATTTGTTAATGTGAATACATTCATCAAACTAATGTTATTTTTAGAACAGGCCCGCGGGCAACCTCCATGGTCCTTGCGGGCGACCTGGTGTCTGCGGGCACCACGTTGGTGATCCCTGGCATAGAGGATGAAAACACTATATCTTGTAGTGCTTGTAAAATGACAACTTCAAAACGGCATAAATAAGCCCTTTGTTAACTGAATGGTTTGTGCTTGTCTGGTTCATGAAATATGCGGTTACTATTACTATAAACTAGACCGTAGCTACGTTGAGGCAAATGAGGCACTTGCCTCGGTAAACATTCTGGAATGCTGCCAAAAAACATATATGTAACGCTAAAGCAAATCATATTTTACTGCGTGGCTGTTTTAAAAAGAGCAGCACTGCAGCTACACTGTGTTGCAACCACCAGAGATGCCACCAGTCTCAGTTAGATAGGGAAGGATGTTAGGTTTCCATGAACTACATTTATCAACATTCTCAACCGGGGACGTAATTAACATATTCGCCACCGTAAAAGTTCGACCCTGACAACGCCCATGATAAAAAAGGAGTTTATGTACAGGTAATACTAATCACATCGACAGCTAGACCATATTTTCGAGGGCGGCAACACGGTCCCGCATGAAAATGTATATATCCGAAAAACAAACCTACAAAAAACGCTAGAAATCTCAGAAATTTAACGAAGAGAACTTCTGAACTACACGAAAGATCTATAAATTCCAAGAAAAAATCGCAATGCCATTTGTTCTTTAGAAGAATGGAGGACAGGCTTAATTTTTGTTGAAGATAGATTTTGAGGGGGTACTACCAGGGCCTATTAGAGGGGTTCCAGCAGGTGCATTGTTCCGGGTCCCGACGACTGAAGGGGGCCCGAGACTGAAGAAATATTTGCGTGTTTGTTACTAACAAACTCGGAATAATGTAGCTAAATTAATCCCGGTGGTAGAACTGGTTTGGCCCAAGGGATTTGGTAAGCTAGTTTGATGTATTTTAATGTGAATTGGTGGCAGTGCATTTTCCTGATGTGATGCATTGGTAATTATTAGCAATAATTATTTCTGTTGAACTGGAATGTTTGACTACTTTGTCGAATTTAAGACATTCGTGATTATTATCCCAGTCTGTCCGTTGAACTGAATTTTCCTTTACGTCTTTCATTTTCAAACAAATCTTTAATAAAAGCTCTTTCCAATAACCACTGATTCTCAAACTTTCATGAGCCGTGGCCCCCTTCTAAGTTTAACTGGCGAATACTTAATATATCGTGACACTTGGCTTATGCAATATCACGGCAAAGCTACCTAGTGAAGGCCTCTGCTCGTGGGCCCCAGAGGACTGCTCCGTGGGCCCCAATGGGGGGCTGAGGGCCCCGTTTGAGAAACCCTGCAATATACCAAGAGTTTCAAACTAAGAGATACTTCAAATGAAATTTGAATGGACACATGCCAGTTCACAATAAAATTTAATCTAATAACAGTAGCCCTCGAAAATTGCGCATATGTGTAAGTTAACTAAAAAGTTTAAAATAAAGAAGTAACTGCAGTGCAGGACGCAAGTGCTTATAGTACACCGCGGCGGTGTGCTGTGGATTTTGCTGATTGCTAAATTTGCGCCGAAAGCAGATACAGGCTCTAATCGAATGTGGGTTTAGGATTAGCGGACATAACCAGAATTCTGAAGATTTTGAAACCATACAGGAGAAACTAATCACTTACAGTATTTCGACAGAATGCTTTAAAGCAGTGGTCACCGGCCTATGACCCGTGTGTCTATTTATTGTGGCTCGTGGTCAAAAATAGAAGCAATAGTCGGTTGACAAAATATTTCGTTCTGTCCTTTCATTCTTGTTACAATAAGTAAGTAAGCTCATTCCAAAGATAGGCCTACAATTAGTCAATGAGGTCGCGGTCTCATTTCACCAGCAGCGTTTTATTCATCCTCGATTGACTCCATTCATTCTGAGACTGCGGCATTTTTTATAATTTCCTCCTTGATAAGATTTTACCATGAACATTTAAAAGTCATGTTTAAAAAATAGTAATATTGTCACATTACTTGAATGCCGGTATGTTTTAACATAATGTTTCATATGATCAATAAACGAGCACTTTTTGTTGAAGTTTGATGCACATTAATTAGCCTCAATTTTTATTTATTTCACAAGAATTTTGCAAGCCATAGGGGCCACAAATGGGTTTTATTCCGCCAAAAAGATTTCTCTTGGAGGCCCAGGGCACCACACGTAAAAGGGACATACTTCCACGCTTTTCAGACAAACGGCCAAATAGGTCACACTTGCGTGGGGCCCCAAAAACTAAAATGGCCTAGGGCCCCGCACTCCCTAAATCTGTCCCTGCCTAGAAGCGCCGTTTAGGCAGATTCTGTGGTTGCCTTGCTTAACTCGAGGGGGTGAAGTTCCGTGTTCAGTCTTGCGTTCTCCCAGACAAGAGACTTAACGGTAATTGCTTTTATTGATGCAATGGTCCAGATTACACACTACACTAGCCCAAATTGCACGGATCACCCCCATGTGAATATACACTATGTCAGGGTTTTTAAGGCGTTTTAGGGACCCGATTTGGGTCCCAAAAACCTGAGAAAATCGGGTCCCTACAGATCGATACCGGGTACCTAACATTTTCCTTAAAAAAAAACCTGCACTGTATTGAAAAATTTTTCACCGTTCACGATTTTTGAGCAACTTGCGCTTGCCCTGAAAAACAGAGTGTGCCCTGAATTAACTGTATTGAATGTATATTTTTAATTATTCAGGATTTTTGACCAACTCGCGCTTGTCCTGAAATTTTTCGAGCGGGGTCGCCCATCCTCTCCGACCCCCCGCCTTGTACGCCAATGACTGTCTACCTCACAGTTCTGAGGTTTGGCATTCCATTGACAATCCAGTTGTTGCTGTCAACAAACCTCACACCTTGCAGAGGCAGGCCTAAAGGTGCTTCCTTCTTTGAAGATATGTATGTGATATATGCGGCATATATCATACTACGGTAGACGCCGGTTAGTACAACCAACCGCTTATTACATCCAAATCTCTTGGAACGGAATCATCTTCATTTCCCGTTATAAAAACTCCGCTTAATCCATCCACCTCTGATTCCTCATGCTGCCAAACTGTTTTTTAATGCTCTACAGGCAGAAGAAGATGCCATCTCAGAAAATGTTTCCGCCTAAGTAAACCACTCTGCGCAGAGTTTTCAGTGCTGAATAAATGCAGTGCAATACTACACAGTGGCGTACGCAGAAAATTTCCGAAGGGAGGGCCAAAGCATAAGCGTAGCCAGGGAGGGCCAAAAGGGCCATGCCTCCCCCAAATTTTTAGAGAATATAGTCATTTTGTGCTTTGAGGGGCGTTTTTCTAAACAAAATAGTGCTATTCGCCTACAATTAAACATTTTGGTATACACTGCCGAATACTGACAGTATCCACTGCCGAAAACTGTTTATACATTTTTTACTTTAAGGGTCTGAGGGGAGGGCCATGGCACAGTGGCCACCTCCCTCCGTACGCTAGTGACTACAAAACGTCAGATGCATCATTTTGCCCCATTTGGTATTGCTTAGTTGCAGGTTTAGGAAAATCGGTTATTCGTTACTGCAACCATCGCTTATTACATCCAAAATCAGCTTGTTCCAACGTGGATGTATTAACCTGAGTCTACTGTATTTATATTATGACTATGCCGTGAGTCTCACAAGATTGTCTGTTCAACCGCATATATATGCAACAGGCTGACTGTTAACGAGATTTTAATTACAATGAAAGCGCACTAGGTTTTACGACACGCAAACAACAAATCACTGCACGACCGTAAAACATACGCAAACACAATTTAACGTAACAAAATGAGCGATATTGCTTAATATAAACGAACCGGGGTAACTCTCTTCAGAATCAATGGCAGAGAATCGGAATGATTACCGACGTGTCATCGGGGTCCAGGAAATTCTGGTTGCTCAGTAAGGACGAGCCCAGGAATCACACACACTGCTAAAAATGCTCAGTTGAAGGCACAACTTTGGAAGAGGTGCCTTCAACTTAGCATTTTTTTGAAATATCTACCAGAAAACTCAGAGCAGTGGAGGAGAAGCAAGTTCATATAGCATACGATGACATTTTCAATATCTACCAGGGTTAGTTGAAATTATCAATGTTGTATTAACAGGTGTTTATCCAAATTTAAAACCAAGTCTGTAGGCAGTCATTCGGGATTGCGGGACAAGTAAGAATTACAAAAGCTTTCATTTACTTTTTAAACGAACAAGTTGTTTTATACAGCTGACCACCTTCATTCCTCTCTTCGCACAATTTTGTCGAATTAGCTATTTTTGAGTGGGTACAGTATGCTGTGTACGAGCATTTGTAAATTGTCGTTATAGCCGTTGCGTTATACATTTGAAACAACAGGTAAAAGATATTTTGGATCAAGTCAACCTCTTGTGAAAACCGAAAATGATGCCATGGAAAAAGTTCAATGACCATAATCACCTTCGTATGAAAGAAATTGCGCGATTGATCAGTAATATCAGTCTTGAAATATGTGACACACCAGTGAATAAATAGCAAATGTTTAAATTTCAACTACGTTTCAGTCGTTGAGACTGACAAAGCAGTGAAAAAGACAGCAAGATATGACGCATAGTGCAAGATTGCAGCTCAGGAAAATTAGATAAACTACGTTAAACGAAGCAGGTTAATGCATCATGGTCAAAGAAAAGCAAGAGAAAAAAGACGTTTGCTTGGCGTCGCACAAAATATGACATCGGCATTTGGCAGCAGAGATACAAATAAATGAAAAACAGTGAGCGGCAAGAGTGGTACAATGACACACAAGTTACTGCAACATATTCAGATATGGTAAGCATCTGTTAAAAATCTCCGCTCAAACTGCAAGAACATCTAAGAAAATAACACACAAGCAGTACGAATGGCCTTAAAACACAATCTCTGATGATAAATGCAAAAAAAACATTCTATAGAAGTAGCACACGCAAGGAATAATCACTGTATGCCCGCAAATCTAGATTTGTTAAAGTAAACTTGAAATCACAGCGATGGGCATTTGCGGTGCCCATAAATAAGCGGTACTGGAACTTTACAGCGTCAAATCAGTACTTGAAAAAATACTAACGTGTAAAAGCAGCATTTCTCGAGCTTATCTCGAAGTGAAAACAAACACAAACTCAGTGAAAAAACTGAACTGCTACAGTACCGACGCTAAACGAAAGGTGTGCAATGCCTGCAACGAAGCAGCACTACTTGCTTGGCATGCTCTGTTTCGACTCGTAAACGCAATCTTGATCGTCGTCCGTATCGTCCTCGTCCGCAGTCTTCACACTGATAGCACAGTAATTGATACAAAATAAGGGTGGATAATTTGCTAGGTTTGGCTTAATTCCCAATGAGAAACGAGCATGACTCTGTAAGTGTCGAGAATGGGCCCCCATTTACAAGCAGCACAAACTCATATGCTGCGTATGAGGACTTGAGAAAGTAGTTTTTACCAGGAGTAATGCACGCGCAGAAAAAACGGAAGAAAGACATTAATCTCACCAGGAATAAGCACGAGACTTAACGAACTTTTCAAAAGCCAGGAAAAAGAGAACATTTGTGTAAAAGTGGTTGGCATCGCAAAAGCCAAGAGACGTTGTTGTCGACTACGAAGTTCGTTTTAGGCGCTTTCATAGCAAGAGAGATGTGGTAACGACACGACAAAAGCGGCAATACACTACAATTCACCGCACATTTCGCGTTAAGTTAAAGGTTTCCCTGGAAGAAATAGAGATTTTCTACTAAGAAACTTGTTCCATATCTGATTTTTTCAGATGTTAAATAAAATTATCTGTCTGTCTGTCTGCGTATCAAAAAAGAATATTTTTTACCTCCGGATTTTTTGAGGCAATTAAAAATAGCTTTCAATGAAACATAAGGTTATCGCCACAGTCCCTTCAGCCTGGAGTAAAAATGGGCACCCGTTACCATACCAGAGAAGCTTTCAATGCTTAGTAAGAAAACACAAAAACGAATAAGATCATAAACTGTTTGAAAACTACAACCTCTCGTCAACCCAACGAACAGCTATTTACACCTCGTATAACCTGGCGTTAATTATTTGATCGATAAACCCATCGCATATTTACGATCTGCTAAGCAATCACATAATTTTGACCTTGATAACCACACCATGTAGCCGAAAGAATGAGCTAAAGCAACTGACCAGCCTTATTTTAACGTCGTCCCGGATAATTAGTTGATCTCCAAAACTCTCATTATCAGAATGAATAGAAGTGAGACGCTGCTACTGTTTCATTTTTGCGTACGGAAATACGGACGGATCGAGATTGAGGCAATTTGCAAATTAATCATCGCTGACCAGCGCAACACAGGCGGGAGGCAGCTGAGCAGTCTTATGCCAAGTGTAGCCGGGAGAGTGAGCTCCGCAGTCAACTGTTGCAAACACTTCAATCGAAACAAGCAGCTACACACTTTGCACGGCAACTTCAGTTTCACCAAGACATCTAAATCCAGCAGCTTTAAATCCAAGCAAAAAAGAACATACCGTTGAAAACCTTGCTTCACGGGGTCTGACTTCTTAAAGAACTTTCCCAGATTAAGTTTAGATTGGGATTCAAACGTTTGCTTCTCGTTCACAACAACGTCACCACCAGACAAGAGATCTAAAAAGTAAGACACGTAAACTGACTCTGACACATTTGATGTCGCCCTATGACGCAACAAAGGGGTTTGGGTTTAAATTCAGGCAGTGCATTTGTATCGGCAAGACATGAGTCCACCTCGTCATCGATCGATGCAGTAGCTACTAGTACGTCAGCAAACCATAATGATGTTTATACGCAGCCGCCATTTAGACAATGGATATAAGACATGAATTATTAATGATGCAACAAAGCAAATCTCGACTCAAAAGACGATCGCCCAATGCTTTCAGAACCAACACCTCCCCGTCATAGACTTACTTTCGTATTTGCGATATTTTTTCGAACGAGATCGAACGAAGATTATGGCCGTAACAAGAAGGATGGCCGGGATCGCGATCAATATGGCGACGATCGCCGCTGATGTGCGCATTCGGGCATCCTGGAAAAATATGTAAGGAAAATGACGAAAGTGACTCGCAGGTAGGAAGCAGTAAAAATGCGATTTGATGGACATCGACAGGAAACTATGGCGATATCGATTTGATTAATCCCCAGAATATTGGATATAAGAGGAAACGAAATGGCAGCTCGCTGCTGCTTACAGCACTTTCGTTGAACAGCAAGTCGCCATGTTTCAACCAAAAAACAATCCTCTCAAACAAGCCTTGACATTTAACAATCGTTTAACCTACAAAGCAACGCAGTGCTCGCAATGTGTTATTTTAACATCAAACTTCATCATATCCTATTAAGTTCGTTATCGTGCCAAATCAAGGCATTTTCCTGTTTAGAGCCAGGACGGCAAAAAAACATGATGACAAACCGCCTGGCAAAATCTTATGTGTAAAATGCGACAGGCTTTTAGTGGAAAATTGACAACTGACGTATTTTAATACAATATTTTACTTATGACAATCGTTTGATTGAGCACCTGGTACAGCAAAGACGCGTGAAATAGCTCTCGTGTTAAAGGCAATGTCCTTTACTTCGTTTCAGCAGGACTATTGTAAATCCTTTCACCTGCTTACAACCTCGGTCTATCGCAGATCAACCTGATTCTCACCGTACGAGTTGCTTCCGGTGTCAAAACCGTCACGAAACGAACACTTTTCGGGAGCTAAACAGGCACAAGCTACCTGCGCATCGTCTGGCGCCGTCTTTTTTGCTGCTGACATCGCGCCGGGGGGACCGTCGACCTCAGGCTGATCAGAAGCGATTGGTTGGGGATCTTCATCTTCAACAGAATGAGAGGAAGCAACCGATTCGGATTCTTGACCTCCGTCTTCACTCCAGTCGGGTCTTTCAATCGCAGGCGATTGTTGGCTCCAACCTTCGCTTGAGTCAGATTCAAGCAAGGGCCAGTTTGGCTCCTTCAGACCCAATGCGTCGGAAAGCTTCTTCCCATTCAAACTTACCTCGAACTGGTAGACACTGTGCGGAGAAAGCTCGACGACGTAAACCTGAAAAAATTTACTAGCGTCGTCATGAGACGCAAACCGAAGCCGCATTCGCTTGCATGACCCATCACTGAAGCAGTTTTTTTTCATATTGTTCTTCGAGTCAACACATCTTTAAAAAATAGTTTCACTCGCGTTGCTTCACGTTAAATTCGACAACGCGAAAAATATAATTCCCCAAGCTGCTTTTGAAGCACGCACTACAAATTGATAGCAAAGCAATTTCATTGCCCTTCCATTCAAATGTACATTTCAAAGCAGCACACCGACGCTATGGTACCGTCCACACCAGATAAATCTTCAAAACTGGTCCATCACAGATCAGTTACAGCGATCCAAGACACTAGCTTGCGCCTATAAAAGCAGAAGTTAAATGAAAAAAACATTAAAATTGTCTATCTGAAGCATGAGTTTTCATTCGGCAAAGAAAAACTGCAAGTGCAAGAACCGCAGTAAATTCTGCTCAGTCCATAATCAATATTCATCCATTTTTAACGCCAATAATATACAAAAGTCAAGATGGGAGCGACAACCATTAGCTTTGACGACTATAACGGCTCAACACTTAACCTACCTAAAACAACGCATTGTTGACTGCGTTCTTAACACTGCGTATTTAACGCAACTTTTCACGTCAGTGAGCGTCGAAGACACCCGTAGATATCGAGCTGCAGTGCCTATGCTCAACCACTTGCCTTACTGCCAAAAGGCGAAGCCGCAACGTCATGAGGCGCGGAAAGATTTGTTGTTTTCGAAGGTTCCCACGAGTTCAGTATTTCGCCAGTGCTATATCTAATGGTGAAGCCAGACGTCACAGCTGTCCCGAATGATGGACCGTTTACCGCGTATAGCACACCTCCTAGAAGGAAATGAGATTCATGATAATCAGTGCGTAAAGTCTTTTGAGAGCAGACGTAAATAGCCAGTAAGATTCCGTGACACAGTCATCAAGCTTTTGTCTCCCAGTTGTGTGCTCGATCTTAGAGCCAAGCACAAGCAACCAGCCATTCTATTGTGGAGAGGGAAGTAGGAACGTGCAATCCAAGTCGTTAAACTTGGGACGCACTGGGTTTAGCACAACGCTTTACTATTTTTAAACGCCAATAGAAAGACAATGGAAAGAACAAGCTACCGTTGGCTTTAATGAGTCAAGGAGCTTAGCACGATTGATGTGTGAGCGAAAAAATTATTTAACTCTTGAATACTATCGTTGGATTTTTGTCACGTTAATACTATCGTCGGGTCTGACAGACCCGGTTTTCAAATATAAAAAATACCTTTTCCTTCAACAGCAGTTTATCACAAAAACTACACTGAAAATATAAGTCTCACTGAGCAGTTTGAGCACTAACAAAGTAACTTTGTACTGTAATATCATACGATTTTTGATGAAAAGTAAGTATGGTGTCGAAAGTGTCATGTATGCCTGATATAGCGAAGGTGTCACACATGCCTGAACTGAATGGCTCATAAAAAATTACGGGCGTAAAGAACTTCTCCTTTTGTATACTGCTAACAAGACCGTAGAAGCATGCACTGAGTGAGTTTCAGCTTTTTACAGGCAAAACTTCCTCTAACCATAACGTGGGGTCAGCGTGACCCGTCATCTTCACACTAATACATCGTCGGGTCCAGATCCGAACTCACTCCCTTGTGCAAAATCTAGAAGAGTGTGGATGACCGCAAACCCACCTATTTACAAGTCACACAAAAACATGAAGCTACTGAAGAGTTGAAAGCGCGCCGACTTCCGCTTCCGTAGTTTCACGTGAATGACCTCATTTGACCCGGGACTGTCAGACCCACGATAGTATTCCATGGTTCAGGTAATTGCGGAATCCTCCGGAAAGGAGTAGCAAAATATTACACTAGGGTGCAAACAGACCGCCACTAAATAAACGTTAGTTCCACCACTAGTTGCACACCCAAAATATTTGCTACTAGCCGCGGAGACTAGATCGTCTTTCGCACCTTTGCAAGGCGCTCGCACCCAAATAGTTACCGTTACATCGCAACAGAGAAGCATAAAAGGCCTATCACGCTTCTGCTGAGCTGATCAGAAAAAATCACGAAAATTGCGTATCAGTAATTAACTAGAGGAACACGACTAGGTTGCAAAGATATTACTGGCAACCTCTACAAGCTGGCTCGAACGACGGAATGCACTAGCGCCTTTAGTTCCACGTAGGCTGTGTAAAGAACAACGCACAGTTCGTACCGGCGATTGGACTGTAAGTGACTGCGTACACTTGGGCGCCAAAGCGATGCCGATCTTGAATGATTTTCACCAATTCGCCGTCAACCGTGAAACACTGAATCCGGCCGTTCTCCCTGTCAGCCACACACACTCCTTGTTCGTTGTCGGTCAGCGTGATGCTGTGAGCAATGTTGAACTCGAACGGCTTGGGATTTGTGCTCACTTAAGAAAATATGTAAATTAATAAAAAGATATTCCACAAAACTGACTAGTGCTATACCGACAAGTGTCGCGACAAAGTAAACTTACAGTGAGCTTTTCATAAAACATGATTTACAACCACGAAATTAATTTTCACGACCGTATTTTTCTGGAAAGATCCGATCAACACACAATCTCACGGGTTTTAATTGAAGAAACTATCGAACTGTCACAATACCCAGGCTGAAAATGTCTGTGCACCACCAAATACCAACCATAAGCGACTGACTTGATGTACCCTGCTGCTCATCACACAATACGTAATGAGCTACTGAAGTTATAACGACTACACAAACATGTGAATGGTCAGCTTTCGGGTTGTGATTCATAAGTTTTAAGAACCGTGCACGAAAGCGTGGGAGACTTTTGTTCCTAAACAAGAACAGCAACAAATGAAGCCATACTTCCAACAGAACGTTTCCCCCACGACTTTAAAAACTTTCCACTGGCAGAAAACTTCACCACTCTTCCGTTGCAATATCCGTCCGCAACATAGAAGGTACCTGCAAAAAGCACGGATTTCTTACACTCGTGTATAACTTAGTGAGTGGGATCTACCAGTGACAACCCTCCATCTTCGCTACGTTTATTTCTTTCGTATGAATAACCTGGACACACTTCTGCATTGGCAAACCTACGTCAGTGATGCCAAAAGTTTTCTCCGAGCTGTTTCTTTTTTGCTGGTCAGCGAATCTGCAACTTGTTGAGCGAACTTCGCTGTCAATGAATTTTGAAATAATCGCTGAATAACAATTATTTTGTTTACCAGCACTTAGCTGTCTTTAAAATACCTAGGTCTGAACCAAACGTCACTGCGTTTGGTTATTATTAAAAGAAAAACTGCTTTGCAACAAATCGGAGCGTAAATTTAAGCGTGTTTTCCACAAACACTGCCCGAAACACTTCAGAACATGAAAAATACAGTAAACACTTCCCGGAAAATAGGGCATGGTGGAAACATCCAAAGGTTTTCGAAATAGGAACGCATTACGCACGGGTGCAAGCAATAGCAAAATTTTGAAACCGAAAATGCCAAATTTGAACATATCCATAAAATCCATCCTATCTTGAATCTGACGCAGACTTATCTTGGAAAAAACGCAAAAAAGCAGATCTGATTAAATTCTGTTGCGTTGTTATTTGCAATACAGTACGAATTGCAAGACTTCTAGGTTTTACACTGTTATAGGGGCAAATTTTTTCTGAGATCATGACCGGTACCAAATTGTTTTGCATCACAGTTTTACGGTAAAAGATAAAGCCACACACACCATCAGCTGCAACGGCGACGTCTGCCGGTTTGCAGAAATGATGCTTGTCGTTGCCTGGCTGCAGCTTTTCTCCCAGAACCAACAGAGGTTCACTTCCACCACCATATGGAAATTTCATAACCTGCAACAAAATTCGGTTGTTTGCAAAAGACGACTAGCGAAGGCTGATAGTGTATGGCAGATCAAAGTAGAGTACTGCACGCTAAGTTAAAATGCAAGACAGAAAGCAATTCCACGAGAACTTCTTTGTGGAGGAGAGACTTGAGACATCATGAAACGTGAATTCTAACAAACGCTAACGTTGCTGGATTCTCGATCGTGGCACTTGGGAGAATCGCATGTCGCAATCTCGTAGACACACTGCAGTCAAATCGGCCAAAACAACGACAAAAAAGAGACCAAACTATAATGAGTGTTTTCGCAAAAAGAAAGTTTTCAGTAAAAGTTGATCGCGGTATGGAGATACCTATTGGTAAAGTGAAGTCCTTCTACCCCAAGCGTACTACGACAAGTCGTTCTAGCATCCAGTCATTTGTAAATGCTCAGCATTGTAGGCACAACTTGCCTGATGCATTGCAACGTCCGTCACCCAAATGTTGTCGTCAGGGTCGACAGCAATACCATGAGGCATGAAAAACGTTCCATTGCCCCATTCATGAACCACTTTTCCGTTTCCGGGCTGATAAACCACAATCGTATTTACTGTTATTGGTTCGTGCGGGCGGGTGAATTCATTCTTTGAGTTAAACGAAAACATGTCCCATCTGCAAAATCGACACTGAAGATATAGGTGCTGATCTTAGTAAAGCAGTGTTTCCCAACCAGTGGCCGGTTTTCATGCGGTCACGAAGTCAGTTTCAGAAGCGTAACATTAAGAACTGTGCTTTTGAACGAAATGATACAGACATCCAAATACCATCAGTTTCAGAATAAATTGCTGCTTAGAATAATGTGTGTTTGCTTTGTTACTAGCATAAAACCAAGAAAACGCAGCCAACGCTGGTGATACTATTGGCTGCGCCATCTTTATTCAAACGAAATTTGGACTACTTCAAAAAAGTTGGTTAAGATTTTCCTTTAGCTAAAAAGTCAAAGTTGATTAAGTCATTCAAAGTTTTCATACTGCGCTATAGATGAAGCAACGGTGGGCAATCACAGCGCACTCTTGTAATGAAACAACAAAAAAATCTAAGCTTTGAAAAAAGACAAATTAGCACATACTACACACACCAGAACAGCCTAAAAAGAGAAAACGATAAATGTACAGTATACTAAACAACGGACATAACCAACTGAAAACAAACTTTGAGCTCTAGTTTATTTTGAACGTACACTATGGCGTCCTAACACTAAAAAAACTTTCACTTGGAAAAATACCACTGTAGTTAGACCAGGGGTGGAGAACATATTTACTATCACGGGCCGCATGAATTGTGGAATATCGCTGGCGGGCCCCAAAAAAATCATTAATTTCATCTTAAAATTATACCTTTATCTTCCTATGAAAAAATCTATGAGAAGAATCTTAAATCGACTTACTGTCTAAGTATCTGCTTATCACAGAGTTTCATTTTGACGGATGCTGTGTTCCAATTGGAGAAATGAAAATTCTGATGCGGGCCATGTTAAATGTTCATGCGGACCGCATTTTGCCATGTGCGTAAGGTTCCCCGCCTTTGAGTTAGTTAGACCAACTGAACGAAACAGAATAAGGCATGCGCATCTATTGCTATTTGCTTCGACTCGGTCGCAAAACCTGGGGACAGTTGCCTGAACACTCCTTTTCACGCTTTATCACCACACAATGCCAACAGTTCGATAACGAACTGTCCTAAAAAACTGCTGTTCAAAAAAATGAACGAAGATTACTTTGCATCGCTTTTCAAAGTTCATAGAAACACTTAGTTTACACGTAGACCGGGCTGCTACAACACACCCTGGGCTGACGTTAGAATGATTTGGACATAATACGGGAGCGTGAATTCCGTGTAATTACAATTATGCCCCAGCCTGACAAGGCTTTTCTTCAAAACGAACAAACCAAGGTTTGAAATGCCCACAAAAAGTAACCTAATTTACGGGTACAACGTGGACTATTTGTCGTATATTAATTCTACACGAACTCTGCACTTTAATGGTGTTGACAATGGTGTTCAACTGAACCTTCTGCAATTTCTAGTTTTTTACAAATATTCAATTGCACAACACTTACTTTCGGTAGCCCCGATGAAAAACATGAACGAAACCTTTTGAATCAACAGCGACACCAGCAACTTGGCCAAGATTTATACTTGAGGCAGTTTCAGACCATTCCATGTTTCCTTTGAGAACTGCAAAGACAGGCCAACCATTAGAACTTTGGAAAACATTTAGATGAACCAATCTCATAAAATATTTCGAATAAGGTATGAATTGTGCCATTCATTACGTAGACACCGTAAAGTTCGAGGAAAAGTACTTGGGGAACTGACGTTTTTCCACTTCAAAAACACAGATCAGTTACAACTACACTGTCTAGGACAGGGGTTCCCAATCTTCTCACCAACTCGTACCACTTGCGCACCCTGTAATGCTAATGCACACCACTTCTTCCAGAACAACTAATTTGATCGAATCTTAGTTTGTTCAGAAGAATAACATGCATAAAATAACAATTAAAGGCCACAACCAAATTCAATAAGATTTTTGTTTACGTTCCACCAATTGGTCGATGCGAGACGTAGATTTGCTATATGCGGACTGAAATCACTAACATTTGCAGACTCAGAAGTCAGAACTGTCAGAATGCCACAAGTTTGAAAATGTAGGTTGGCATAAACCAGGCCTATAGTCAGGTTTTGAGGTTTGAAGAACAAAACAAACTGGTAGGAGGGGAAATTTTTGTTTTTATTGCAATATATATGTATGTTTAAAACATTACTTTTTTGGGCACAAAAAAATTTAGGGACACTGCGCCCTGAATGCCTCCATGGCTACGGGCCTGGCATAAAGTAAAAGTTACATATAAATTCCAGCAAATATGTAGGCTGTTGACTGTAAAAATAGTAGTTTCAGAACATATTTTTGATTCAAATTCATAATAACACATATAATATAGGTTTTTGCCATTTTATGCATGTAAGCTGTACTTCTGCAGAAGGTGAACTAGTGAAAGCTGCATTACAATAATTCAATTTTAACAATAAACTTCGCACCAAAAAGGCTGGCAAGCTTGTATTTTTGTACTTAAGCTTCTTAACATGCCATAACTGTTGATGAATTTGATGGTTTGAGTATTGCCATTCCAATAAATATTTTATTTTGTACACCTACACCGGTGTTATGAACTGATTTGCTTTAAATGTGATGCATAAGTGCAAAGTATGCTTGAATGAAAGTTCAGCTGAATTCTAGTTGCAGTACTAGAAGAAACAAAGCACAAAAAAGCTATATTAAAACAAACTCTGTAAAATTAAAAATTACTACTCGTTAGGTGGCCACCCTCGATACCAGGGGTTCCCAACCTGGGGTACATGTACCCCTGGGGGTACATTTGCCTATCCGAAGGGGTACATTTGAGGTTAGCAATAGAAGGTAAAAAATATTTACATGTTGTTTATTTTCAAATATTTGTACATATATTACTTAATATTATTTTAAAAAGTCATTGTATGTTTGTTGTTAAATATATCCGTGAAAAATCATGAGAAAATATTTTGTCATAAGGAGTTTTAGGGGTACATGTTCCTTAATCAAAAATCTGAAGGGGTACATCTTTATCTGTTGAAATACTGTAGAGGTACATGCTCATTTGTCGGAATGCTGAAGGGGTACATGGTACGAAAAAGGTTGGGAACATCTGCTCTACACATTAAATTTTAAAAATCCCATTAAAAAAAATTTTT
>Ga0210059_1004845_pt1 | contig 21690 bp, 13 predicted proteins | sample Ectturendosymbi2_FD_188042 | JGI IMG/M metagenome (GOLD analysis project Ga0210059, IMG submission 188042) | Ecteinascidia turbinata endosymbiont from Florida, USA - Sample 2 (SPAdes) (version 2) | ecosystem: Host-associated > Tunicates > Ascidians > Unclassified | place: Key West, Florida...
CCTACTGGGTCATTGATGACGTCACGACAACGTAGTTGATGCTTGTAACAGTAATCAGTAACAACAAAATCTTCATCGCTGCGTAAAATAGAAATCGGCTGTAGTTGCAAAACCAGATATTACCCCCTCTAACCCTTACAACATTCTGTGCAATTTTTGACGAATCCCAAGCTACTTAAATTAGAAACGAAAGGTAGATACTGGGATTGGTTGGTATTCCATTTTTTAAATGAATTGACGTCTACGATGGATTATTGCTTACGAAAAACAGAGGATGAAGAATGGCACTCAAAGTATTTGGTCCAGTTAAATACCCAAAGTGGTCATTAAATGTTGCATAAGGATAAACTCAAGTGAGGTTTATAAACTGTTTTTTACAATCATCTTCCAAGCAATGCGAAATTTTTCCCATTCACAAACTAAGCATCATATTTGACATATAGTGAATGGGAAAGAATAATAAATGGCAACGTAACAGTGTTTTGTAATTGAGATCAATGGGCTTGGCCTAAAATTACTCATCAGCGAAATGCTTCTTAAAAATGTGTGTCTTAGAACAGAAATAGTGCGTAAAAACTCGTGTTTTTACTTTGTATGTGCATAAAACCGATTTCAATCGGTCATGTGATGAAGTGAAATACACATTTTGCAGAAATTTTAGCAATGCATTCACTTCACAAGTTTTACGGTAAAAACAGTTTTATACTAGATTCATGGCGTAGGTCTTAACTAGAGCTACAAATATAGGTACATTAATGTAATAAAAACAATGTCTGATAGGGTTACCTTTTCTTTCTAGCAACAAGTAACACGTCATTGAATAGAAACAAATGCACTTCTTGTTTGGTCAATCGACGGAACCCGAAAACAAACTCTTCGATTACTCTTGTCAGCGAACCCCTTTTCACGAGAAAGCGTGACGGTGAAATCAAAGCAAACGACTGAAAAGAGAAAGCAGTGATAGCAACTACAAGTGTTACATACACTGCTTTTTACACGTTTAGTAAATGAATCAACCAGACGTTTTCTTGGCTTGATAAAAGATTTTAAAAACTAATGAGAACAAACATACTCCCACAAAAACACGCTACTTGTATGCCCAAGGCGCAACCAGCTGATATTTTGGGGGGGGCAAAATGAAAATGATTGCAACTTGTTGTTTCACCTAACAACTAAAAAGTTTTTGACGCTTCAAAAATTGTTTGATAATTTTGGTGAAAGCAATTACCCGGTTGCCCTCCTTCCTGGTTGAGGGCAAGTCTGTACTTGGTGAAATTCTGTTAAAAACGTTCAACCAACAGAAATCAATAAAATCCTTCATAAACTCGGGTGGAGCACGGGGGACAATGGTCACCCAAAATTTTAAGATTTTCCCGCAAGCTTTCCCTCAAAAAACTTCATGTTAACACCTAAAAATCTTTATACTTACGACCATGGGCGTCGGATGAAGGGTGCTTGTGGAACCTTGGTCCCCTGGATTTTGATATTTGATAATTTTCTATTAACGTTTCACTACAAAAATGTTTTTCTCTCACTTTCGAGTTGGCAAAATAAAATTTCACCACTGTTTCCCACCTTGAAACATGCTTTAAACCATCAACTGGAAAAAAACACTTTTAACCCCATGAAAAAATCGTTCCGACGCACATGAAAACGGCGTTTGCTTTAAACTTTTCTTCAACTTGTAATTGCTATGTTTCCTTTTTTCACAGCGAGGTATTCGACACATTGTCCGTTCGACAACATTTGCGCCACACACCGCGTGCGTAAGAAGCATAATCAATTAGGCACCTTAACCACAAGCACAGATAAAGTGTAAAAGTGCCACCCACACCGCGTGCGTAAGAAGCATAATCAATTAGGCACCTTAACCACAAGCACAGATAAAGTGTAATTAAGGGAGGGCGAAGTCATTGATTCGCAGATCTGATACACAAGACGTGAAACAGTCACTTAAAATTGAAAACACCTTGCAGAAAGAGTGCTAAAATTCAGTTGCTTTAGGATGCGTTTTTGGTTTGTTGTTTGATTCTCACCCCTGATATCAACTCCGCTTCACACATAATGTATCCAAAATACGAAACATTTCGCTCTACCGTTATGTTTGAGAACAGCGCCGATCCAGTGACGTAGCCAGACCAAAATTATGGGGGGACAATTCTTTTAGGTTAGACACAGTATTTTGTTTGCGATACCGCCTCTCAAAGCACAAAATGACTAGATATTCTAAAAATTAGGGAAATGTCCCCCTGGGTTCTCCTTGGCTACGCCTATACAACGATCGTTCCGAACATTTGAACTGAAGGGTAACACAAAATTTCAGTTAAATGAAAAGCACTTCTTACAAGTTAAGTTCACCAATGAAAACCAAAGGTCAAGCCACCTTTAACGACACGTTGTTTTTGCATAGAACAATTGAACAAAAACTTTTCGTGTTATCACTGCAACATGTTACTTTGTTCTACAAATATAGGTATATTTACTCCGCTGCTGTCCGGCATGACAGAATAAACCATTGTTTTAATTAGCGATGCTGTTGGTGATAACACTACAAGTCATTAAACTATTAAAGATTGCTACTGCTTTCCACAAACCCTGACATTTACTGAAGCAAGAGAAAAACTTGGGGAAGAACTACGAGGCAAACAAGAAAGAGGTCACGAACTGTGCCATTAACTAAGCTGTGATTGGCAGAACAATGGAAAAATGGTAGACGTTTTTCGTTGTACGCCCCCAATCCAATTGTTCGGCTTTACAGGAGTGTTTGATTTGTGCTTAAGCAAGAGATCAACTTAATATTGATATAACAAGCCCAAAATTATTTTCATCGTAGTTTACCACTTGCGGTGTGCCTTCGTAAACGCGACACGCTGACTCGTAAACCACGCCGCTTGCTGCCTGCGCTATCTTTACAGGAGTGATTCCTGGCTTCAAAAGTGCTTTGCTAGCGGTAGATAGGCGTATGTCGGTTAGCAGTAGCGTTTTGCAGGGTTCTATTGCGGTCAGCATTAAAAAAGCTAAATTTTTCACTCTTGCTTCGTGTTCCTAACCGCAATTCGTGTGTCCTTTTTTTCAACTCCTGTTCAGTGTCAACATTTCGCTAATAACTTTTCGTACTGCCTGTAGGACTGAAGATGTATTAATAATAATTTGGGCAACCAAAAGTCAATGAAGCCAAAATTTCTGCTTTTTCAAACGTTTATGAAACGTCCACAAACCAAATTTCACGTTTATACCACGAGTCACTCCAAAGTTATTAGGTCAAAAAAGTCAAAATTCATCATTAGGTCAAAATTTATCGTTAGGTCAAAATTTTCTTGCAGCACAATTTTTTCTGGTTATCGATATTTTATTTAAAGTTAAAACATCAGATTTTGATATGTTTGGCAAGTGTAGTTGCAATTCTAAAATAGTAATGGGTTTGTTGCGACTTCTGGCGTAATAACGTTGTTTAGCTCACTACTGGACGATTGAATATTATGTTAAGTAGGCTAGGCATGGCAATGCAAGAAACGTGGTTTTACAGTAACCTACTTGGCTTGGCAAATGCTCAGTCCATTACATGAAGAATAGATAGGCTTGCAAGTTTTAATTGTCGCAGAAGAATGAAAGTAGAAGGCAGGCAGATTCCTCAGAAGCTTACCGCCAGTCTAAAGTTTGTTTGTAGTAATACATGACGTATGTCGCACATTTCTGCAGTGCAATCTCTTTCGGCACTTCACCCAGCAACAGGCAACACCATAAATATGGGCCGTGTGTACATTTTGCGTCATCACAACTCTAGAAACACATCTGGAGAACTTAACTGAGAAAGACTTCAATCTCACGATGAAGTGTTTCAAAATGTAGCAATTGCACAAAAATCAAGATGGCGGGTAAGTCAATCTTGCGGCAACAAGTAACCATATGCTAATTTCACGATACTACCTGAGAAGAAATGCATTTTACCTTACCCGCAAAGATTTGAAGTCCAAATTTTGCTGCAACTGAATCATTTGCTCTGTTCGTTCTAAGGCTTTAGCTCTTTCATTGCATACCTACAAAAAACACAGTACTGCAAAATCTTATGAATATTGTCTTGATCTTTTGGTGACAGGCGCGATGATCTCAGTGTGACATCACCAGGGACAGATTCTTAAGTCTCATGATTTTGTTCGAACATTGATATTAATCTACAGCTTTGTCTTTGTTGACCCCTAAACTTACCCGGCCTATTGTTATGCAGTTTGAGTCCAAACTCAAGAGAGCGACAGTTGCATCAAAAGATTCGGCAGGAATTTGATCGCACCCGAAGCATGAAGAAACGTCAGTCAAGGGGAAGAGAGAAAATCACACAATGAGTGGCGTAGCCGTAGATGTTGTTTGAGTATTTAAACTATATACGCCGACGCTCCGTTGCTTTCAACATGCCCTCTTTAATTTCATCAAGGGATATTTTTACTTAAATCTGCCGCTTGTTGAAAACTTAGTGATTGCACAATTTTATGTCATTTCAAAAAGTTGCTTAATGTGTTTCAACTCGCTGACTCCTCGCCGTCTATCATTAAGCTGTGGCTTGCAGTTTTTAGACACTTGCACAGAGCAAATATTCGCTACAACAAACAGTTTACGCAGGACATATATTCCATTACCTTCGCAGAGACAGCCGATATGCATGGTGACTATCATACTGAGTTTCACTGACTTCAAATTAAATTAGCTTTTTGTGGATAAAGGTGCACAAAATTAACTAGCCCACTGACAAACTGGAAGAAACTATTTTACTTTGCTTTTTCATGCATTGCCTGCGTTAAGACTTTTTGCCCGAAACCAACATATCCTGTGCCTGCGAAGATGTAAACAATCACCGTCAGCAAAACAGGAAAAAATCTGATATGCAGTTAAGATTACGCGTCGAAGAGAAGGCCGCTTCAACCCAAAAATGTTTCATTTGAAATTGATAAAATAGCATAGATCTTAAAACTATCCGCTGTAATGAGGTATTCAAACCAGCCAACCATGCTCGTGCTGATCTCCCAAATTCATCCACGACACAGAAACACGAACGGGAAATTCGGGCAAGACACAATAAAAAAGTATCAAGCAGCCTTGTTTTACCCTTAATTGACGACAAAGTGCAACAAAAAAGAAACTAAGCAGGTTTACATAGCCTGAAGATTGTTTCACAACTGTTGCTTTTACAGGCATACGTGCCTTTAACAATGCACTGTCAACCTGGCCGGATTATTTATTGAGGCTTAGACGAATTCTATAAAAATATTGATTCTACAAAAAATCTTTGCACAATGGATTTCATTAACCAAACATGAACCACTGATGATGTAAATCTTAGCAACGTATATTTTTTCAACATGAAAGCATGTTTTACCTTCACCAAGTTCGTGATTTCTCGCAGAGCTTGCGTTGCAACAGCATACTGAGGCATCGAAACTTCACAGCGCTGCAGTATGGTCTAAAAACATCACCACAGACGATATTTGATTAATGTCAACATCAGCAACCTAATGCACATCTGATGCAGCAAGAAATCACAAAGTGGCACATACTGAAACTAAGCTTTTCCGTACAATCGAAACAAGTAGCTGATCCAAACTTGGCGTTTCGGGGAGAGCAGCCGAAAAACGGGGACTCCAAATATACAATCAACATTGACGCTTTTGACACTAGCATAGTTCTACAAATAGTAAATCAAACTTCAGATGAAAACATTTCATGACTTGAATAATATAATTCACTGGTGGAGCACAGTACTTTCTCTTTCGTTATTGGAGAGGAATGGGAAGATCAAAAAAAGGTCATCCGTTTTTTTCCAAAGCATTCGCACGTTTACAAAAAAACTTGCTACAAAAAGAGGAAAAGAGAACAATTACTGGAAAGGGACGTCGTGGTCGTTTGGGGATGGAAATTGCAGCAAAATGCCTCCTGATTTCGCCATTGCTTGAGGCTGAATCTCTTGAGTCTATTCGTTTCTGACCGTCCATTGCAGATCGATCGGTAAGGGAACCATTTGTTTGAGCCAGATTTATTTCAAGACCATTCATGTTTTACTGAGCTTATCGAGTCTTGCTTATTCAAGCCACGTTATGTCGAGACAATTTATCTTGAACTGTTCAGTGGAGAACACACTCACTGAAGGCAGAAACAGTCGAGAGCTCACGCAAGCCATTAAACCTCACAGGTTTTTCCCATTGACACCTTTCTTTGAAAACTTTGATTTCATACAATTTAATTAACGAACAGCGTCCATGAATGCGTTTCGAAAATGGTGTAAATGTGAAAAGATTAAACAATTATTTTGAAACATATGTTCTTCTATTCAAGCAACGATCCAAAAGGAATGATCCCATATGAACAAGCCCGAAAGGTATCCACAACACAGCCATGCTTATCGCTACGTGAGACGCCATGTTAATATAATAAATTATCAGGTTGGTTGCAGTAAATGTATGTTTTCTAACATCACGCACTTCTATTTAATCATGCTACAGATGCTGTTCATTGCGTACATCGTATTCTTTTTAATTTTTCAAAAACTTTTAAAAAAGCATGCGATTTACAAGTTTACAGAAAAACGAAAAAGAACTAAATCTTCAGCGAAACTACAGCATACACAGACTGTATGACTGGAAAACATTTTTATACGTAATTACAAAAAAAATGTACCCAGTACAGAACATTTCTGTGCGTGGCTTACAACGTTCACCGAACCCACACCGACGTTTCACAAAAAAATTAAGAGAGGAAAATGGTAGCTCAAGAGAAAATTCAAACAAATTAATTATTACGAAACTCGACTTCGACACATGGCGTCAAACCCAGAAACGTATCAATAATGTTCAACGTGTACTGCCTCGAGCTCTTTGTCGAAAATATGAGAAACTGCTCATTGTGTGAAATGCAGAAGTAAAGTCCTCACCATCAGACCTTTAGCGATTGTTGTTGTACAGTACTTACGTCAACAAGCAAAGGCAATCTCGTTATTCTCTGCATCGGCAAAAGCAAGAATGAATGGAGCGGCAATCCACCACAATCCTTACCACTCTCCAGTTTCTGAAGCGCCTGAACGAACTGAACGTTTTCCTTCCTAAGCAAGAACAAAATTGAGTAGCCGCATCATAAATATAACTAGTAGCCATCAGAATCGAAACTCAACCCTGTGGGAACTATAAGGTTAGCAATAGAAGAGAAAAATATATTTATATATTATTTATTTCCAAGTATTATTTTCAAAAATCATTATATGCTTATTGTTAAATAAATTAACTGTGAGACATAAAACCGGAGTCTACCTGCGTATTTTAAAAAATCTAAAAGTTCTGTTAAATATTCAGTATATTTTTGTAATTTTACTCAGCCTTGTTGTCACAAGAAGTTTTAGGGGTACATGAGCATCTGTCGAAATGCTGAAGGGGTACATGGCCAGAGAAAGGTTGGGAAACCCCCGGATAAATAGACAACCAAAGCATGCTTCAACGCGGATTTTTATCTACTTCCTGAGAAAAAGATCATAACTTTACATTTGTTTTGAGAAATGTGTATTTTTTGTTCTTTTTAATTTTTATTTTCAGCCAATAGTTTGGCAGAACTTGCACGTATTCCAACTAACCACAAAAAATTACTCGTCGGAATGTTTGGGGAAAATGAGATTTTCTTTGCCACTGAGTCCGACTAAGCCGCTATGGTGACACAACGAGGGATGCATTGGGGCGGGAACGCGTTCCCACGATTTTCCATAGTAACCCAACTTGAAGATGTGTGTTTTTACTCAGATTTCCTGCGTGTAGTTCCAGACCTCGCATAAATGACTAAATGAAAAGCTATCTCTTATGTAGCACCCTAAAATCTGTGAATGTTTTCCTTTGTAGTGTAATGAAAGTGATTACTTTATTAAATACTGATTTAAAAATGAGTTTGGAGTGCTGTTGAAAACGGATGTTTTTTTGGGTGCGTTCCAACACTTCATTTTTAGCTCTCCACCCTGGGCGCAACCATCATCTCTTAGGTCATAATCATTGGCGTGCAGAGGTCTGGTGATGCCCCGGGGTGACTGCTTGATTGCATTCCCCCCTACCAAATTCCAGTACTGAGCAATGGCGTATGGTGGTCATTATTGCTAGATATACGCTGTTTCTGACGTCACAATATGACGTTATATTCACATTTGCACCCCAACGCTTTGGCGAAGTTTATTGACATAACATGCATATCATTCTATACGCACTCTCCTTACTCGTTGTTACACATTGTGTCACTGTAATGAACATAAATTATTATCAGCGCTTCAAGTTAGAAGACCAGAGAAAAACACAGCACTCAACTCTAAGCAGTCAGTAACTGCAAAAATTGCCGGAAACGCTTTAAAACAGGGGAGCAGAACACACACTGTGCTATGTCAGCGCAGTTCACAACAGCAAAAATACAAGGCTGCGCATAAAACAGTGGAGTAAAACACCCTCAACGCTACATACAGGGCAGTTGACAAGCATCACAACTGCAAAAAGATCAAGCTGCGCGAATGTGTCGTTGAATAGTAGTCGAGTAGAGAAGGTATGCGGCTGGGATGGCAGACACCCAGGGTTAACAGTTTGAAACTTGCTAAACTAGAGAAGAATTGAGAATACGCATAAAGTACGCAAGAAAACTTTCGTTTCTTATTATGTGGCTGTTGTATGTACCTACAACTACAGGTGACAGAAGGACAGTACAGATACGGGCTTGTGTGAGCCGTTATGATAAATCCCAGGGTTTCCAGGCCCAGATGAAACAAAAATACCAAATTGCACATAAAATATGCCAAATAGCTTCAAAAAAATGCTAAACAAACTGAGAGAAGCCGATGGCTATCAGTTTTGAACTACCGGGATGAGTAATGGCAAAAATATAATGTTGCTATGGAACCAAGCCTAGAATTATTGCAAATAAATAAACAAAAAATTGTTCACCTTCAAAAGTACCATCTCTTGTAGAAAATGCTTCATAAAAATACGTAGTGTTTCAACCAATAAAATACACGTTATAGAGATCCTAATATGCACCATACCATAACTTTTCACTATTTATATGTTAGATATGTCACAATTCCACACAATGTCTATGAAAATATTCCGTCACAAAGAACCCACACAAAAATCATTAGGTTTTCCAGGTTTCGGATGGATCAAATACGCCATATCGCTACTGAAAACATGCCAAATAACATCAATAAATACCAAACAGGCTGAAAATAATCGGAAAGTTGAAGCTCAAAGGAGACAAGTTTTTATAAAATGCTAAACAACGTTTTTTCTGCCAACAACCACTAAAAAGGCCAAAAATATGTCAAACCATGGCGTATATGCCAGACAGCATTTTCTCATGCCAAACCACTTTTGAAAAGGCCAAATTTCTGTAATTTGGCGTTAAAAATGCCACCCTGGCAGCCCTGATCAATCCGCCTGAACTGCCACTTGACGAAGTTCAAAATGATGCATATGTTGCAAGCACAGGTATGCGGCTGTGATAGCGCACACCCAGGCCTGTCACATCAAAAAACGAAACGGGAAACTAGTGATGCATCAAAAAGTCAGCTAAATCAAGCGAGTTAAAATAGGACAGTTTTGAAATTTGGATCAGAAAATCCATTAACGTCCATAATTTTCTTTCAATCCTTTTTTGTGATTTTCACTTGACCGCACGATCTGGAAGAAGTCACGTCACTATCAGCTTGATTGGGTGTGCGCCGCACACCTAGAATATAGGTCCCTGGTTTTGAAGAATGTGAGAATTACTGGCATTTGAATACGTAAAAACTATTGTTGACCAAAAAACAAGTTTCGAAAAATTAACTCCATGCAACATGCCTTAATTGCCTTACAATAGGAAAAATCATCTAGTTACAGCATTTTAATTTTTGTAATTTCTCTATTTGGATGCTCCCCAGCCTTGGATGCCCAGGGCCGTCGCCCCCGTTCACGCCACTGGTAATAATTCATCACGAACTATTGGCGGTAGAGAGAAAATCAAGTTGAATGGAGAGTTTGGATGTACTTTCTATCAAAAGATATACCCTTGCATGTACAAATTTCCAGAAAAATGAAATTTTTGTTTTCTTTGTTTGTGGATTTTAGTAGGTTGTAGAAAATTTTAATAATTGTTGTCCTCTCTGTATTGTTGCCTCAAACTTGTCAGGAAGGCGTAAGATACATCTATGAAATTATGTGGCGATTTTCAGATGGCTACTGTTTGTGGAACGGGAGTAATGGTGCCTCAAAGACGATAAACGAAAAAAACATCCTCAATTTTTCTAAGTTTTCCTCTACAAGCGAAAAACGAAGATTGAAGCCAAAACAAAATTTTTGCAAAGATGATAATATTATTGACATTTCTTGTGAAGAATCAAGTTTTCCCATGTGCACACTTTTAGCTGTACAGTCCTTTGAAAAAAGGCACTGCAGTTATTGCAAGGATCAAAAGCAGGTGTTTCCTTTGTAGTACGTTACAGATACGCCACACATGCAAAACAATAGCATCTTAAGATGCGGTCTGTAGTACCCTTTTCAAAAATGTCGACAATTTTGATGTAGCCTCTCCGTTTAGTGAGTTATAACCAAAAAGGTGATTCTGAAAAATTATTTTCGCTTTCTCGTCCCGTAAGGGTTTCAAGCACATTGTAAGTAGTGCTTATTCAATGCCATACGAACTAATTTTAAGTGCAGAAGCACTGATTCACTTCGAAAAGCGATGAAACCTTAACGTATGTGTAACATTTATCGCCGAACTTCAATAGAATTGAAAGCTACAAAAACTGTCGGTGACAAATGCATGAAGCGAATTGTTTTTAGCCAGGAAAGGTGAATTTCTGCAAAATATTCTTCTAAACTAAGGTTCGCAGTCAACGCTTAGGAAAGTTTTTTTAACTAAAATTACCGTAAAAATTCTCCAATACGCCATGGACTGCGTAAGCACTAACATAACAGGATACTTATACCACAAGGTTTTTGTTAAACTAGAAATAGCACAGTAAACATACACGTCAGCAGAAATTATACTGGAATTTGGACAAAAAGATCACTGATTAAACACTGATAGTCACGTGCAACGGCATATGCCACAGTTTGACCTGTTCACAATGCATTTTTTAAACGGAAGCAAATTCACAACTTTGCCTCAAAATGGTATTTAATCCAATTTGACGTAACGTACCAAAATTCCGGCTTCGGCCTGCAGGACTTTTGATGTCCCTACAAGTGCTTAAGAGTTATAAAATGGGACTTACTGTAAAATTATTAAAAACGTATTATAAACGCAGATAACAATTAGTTTGTAACTACAACAAGTTGCTTTTTCTGTTTAAACGCATAACTTCAAACTACAGTAGTTTGTTGAAAACTTTTAATTCAGTAGCTTCAGGAACAATTAAAATTATACTGTGTCAAAAGATGGGAAGATTCACATTGCTTGCACAAAAAGCTGTTTTTTAAATGAATGCACCCTAGCCATTAGAAAGTAAGCAGTTGATAAGACCTTTTCAAGATGTAAACTCCACGAACCTCTGTCTTAATCCTGCTCATTCTGTTATGGAAGTCTAAGCTCCTAGCTCCTGTACATGTAGCAGTAAAAGCTGCTGATAACAGCAAGGAAGTGTCATAAAGATTGTACTAAATTTTGGAAGATTACCAAACAACGACAAAGCAATCGTTTTTGCTCACATCAGATTTTGCAGCGCTCTTTGTTGGTAGGTCTCATTCGAACAGTACGTGACATACGGCTCGAAGTTTCCCGAGGTCACGTGTTCGAGCACAATGTCGCAAACATCGCGCATCATCACCGATGATGCTTTTCGTCGCTTCGCCAATGCGCTGTAAAACCTGTGTTCCAACCACATGTGGTAGATACAAGATTGTCATAAAGGGAAGAAATAAACCTAAAATATCTTTTGACAAACTTCCTCTGTCTACTGATCACACGATATGTTGAAAAACAAATACGATTGCAAGCACCAATAAGCCGCTTTAAGTAGATCAGACACAGGTCGAAAATCATTTTGCCATTAAGATCCTATCTTACTAGACACCAAGCCTATCTATGCTCACCAATTCGCGAAAATCAACTTTTACCTTTTGCTTGCCCCTCGAACGGCTTCAACATTACTGAACAAATGATGAATCTGGTTTTTCGTCAAACATGAGCGGAGTTCTTGCGATGACATAAAGTAGTTGACAAGAATGTTCAAGCTCCGAAGGTAAGAGAACTCAGAAGTTAAAAGCTCGAACATGGCCTATAGACAAATTTGAAATGTCATTGAACTGTGTGGATTCTTTCGGCAATAGATCACTTGATAAAGTAAATACAGTAGCATTCGCTTAAATCTACGTATTGTAAATCCAACTGCATATTGAATCCACTTTGCATTGGGACGGATTTGTAGCATTAAAAAATCACGGCTAACAAGGTTAGGAGCCACTTTATCAATTAATTTTCTTCATATAATGTAGTGAGCATTTCATTTTTTAATAATTTTCGTGAATAAACCTTATTATTGTAATCAGTGGCGGATCCAGAGGCAGTTGGGGAAACTTCACCCCACAAACGTCTGCTGCTCCCCTTGATATAGATGCTCTTCTTTTGGTGCTTACAGAAGCGGAAACAGAGATCAAAACACTCTCCCTACAACGCTTTACACCTTGTTGAACTGTGTTCAGTATAGAATTTATCAGCAGGGCAAAGCCCGGTCGGCCTCTACTACGGAACAGTAGCAACAATGCTATTCTTTCACAATAATACTGATCTTCCGACATTTCATGTGCGGGTGAGATCTGCCCAGCCTCAGTGTTTCCAGTTTTGCTTTTTTGAGGCAAAATTTGTAATATTTGTGTCTTTGTTAGCTTGTTTGGATTTTTTACTTTTGTGGGCCTTTTTTGACCAATTCAATTTTTATGTCGGTTTAAAGCAGATTTAAAGATGATTTTGGCAGATTTCTGAACACTGGCAGATTTCTGGTCATTGTTTCTGGACACAGAATGTTAAATTTTTATCTGGAAATTTGTTCGGCTGTTTCATGCTTTTAGTTTTGCTGTTTCAGGTTATGTCTTAGCAAAATGAAATTTTTCAAAACGTTTATTAATTGAGTGAGATTTATATATGTAGCCTATATGTTAACTTTTAAAAGTGCTGTGCAACCTGTATGGGTGTACCGTTGTGCATTTACTTTGCATTTGGCTTGTTTTGGTTCTTTCTGGATTTTTTTCAGTTAATATCGCTTTTTTTCTCATGACAATATGGCAACCCTGCCCAGCTTTACTCAGGCAATCACAAACGCAGTCCATTTATTCACTAGTACGGTTCTCAGTTTGCCGCTTGTCTTTCAAAAACTTAGTTTTGTTCCAAGTTTATTGCTTTAATGCTTGGTGGCAACCTTGAAAGGAAAGGCAGTAGCGAAAATAGGAATGCGATGTGGAAAGTTCATAACTGACGCCAGAAAATCCTCCGAAACGAAAAGCAAGTTTCAGCTGTGTTATCAATACTGTTCGTGAGTTCGCAGTAGGCATGTATCCTAATTTTGCAGCATAAAGTTGAGTGTATGAGTTTCTTGTCGGAAACAATGCCCCTGATTTAAAGCAATCATGTAGCACTGAACCTTAATTTAGCGTGTAAAATGCTATAGTAACAATGACTGGAGCCCGCATGGAGTCCCTAGTTTTGTTGCAAACTCACAAGTAGCGCCTGCCGGCCACTGAAACGCATTGGACTTGGACAGATATTGCAGAGTAAAGAGTCGCCTTATTTCGATCGCGCAATTGCAAATTTAAAGAAACTGTTTTAACGTAAATACTTTCCTGCAGAAACCGATGAGCTATTTGGTGCCACGATTTTCTAAAAACCGGAACTTTCCTAGTTTGCTTTGAAACGGTAACTGCACTATCAGCGCTGGGTGTTCATATAATTTGTTGTAGTGAACATTTACGTTGTGATATATGTTGACCTAAGATAACGAAATGACAAACTGTATGTGGTCTGTAAACTCCGCAGCCAATACTCAGCTTGTTTGCTATTTAGCTAGCCTAAATTACAACAGAAAGACAATATATTGATATAAAGTTGAAAATTTTCTTTGGTGGATTTTGTGGTGGTGTTGGCTGAAAAAGTGAGAAAAATGTTTATAGGTAGACGCATCACAAGTAAAAAGCATTTGCATACAATGGAAGTTATTAAACAATGGGCTATCGGTGTCTTGCTTCTGTCGAACAAGGTCATACCATTTTTCATAATCTGGGCTAGTGAGCTCCACAGTTTTTTCTTCACATCAGCAGCTCAAATTTCAGGCACCGGCTCCAGGCATTTAAAACTTTTTGGCTCCAGCTCCGGCTCCAACATCTAGAAGTTTTTGGATCCGGCTCCAAAACCATTTGGTCCATTGACCACCAAAAACATCGTATTCTTTGTACAACTCACTTGCCCAACAAACTATTTCTCTGGAACCGGAAACCAAATTTCAGGGTCTGGCTCCACCATCTAAAAATTTTTGGCTCTGGCTCCGGCCATCCAAAATTGCTTGGGCTCCGGCTCCACAGCCCTGTTTGAAGTGTTAGGTCGGCTACGTGGAGCCACCACACAAATTGTTTAAGACCGAATAGGAGTTAAGCGTTAAGTTAAGCGGTTAAGCGGCGAATCGTTGATCCGTGACAGGCGTGACGTAAAATGGCATTACGGACTGCGCCATCAACAGCAATCGAAGAAGTTGTTACGAGAGTTTTACTGTATTAGGGATTGTGGCGACTGTAGTCAGTTTGATCGATAGTCTTGGTGGAACAGTGTGCAAAATGTGAAACAGAAAAGCAATACCCATTGTGGAAAAAAGTATGACATATTTTTTTCATTCATTAGCGAAAATGGTACGAAAATGGAGACTTGCAAGATATTTCGATATCCTAACAACGACGTTGACCACAATTTTGAAAAATGAAGTAAAAATAATTGCTGATTATGAGGCAGGACGTAGCAGCGAAATAGTGGCAATCGTGAACAAACAACATTTTAACCCGTGCCAGGCTCTGGAATTAAACTAAAACGCCATTTTAGGAACGATTTATTGTAGTTCGGCTACAAGGACGTACGACAGTTCACGTATTGCAGGGGTGGCCAACCAGTCAGAGACCAACAGCCATATTTTTACCGTATTAGCGCTAAGAGCCACATCATATACATGAGTACACACGAACAACATCCAATCGCTTCATTACTCGCACACATACCTTTGCTCAGCTAGATTTATTGTAAATATCACACACCAGCATGACAATGACAGAAATTTTCAAACCATTTTTTGTTATTCTGGTAATTACGGAAGAGCCGCGTGACACCGGGCAAAGAGCCGCGAGTTGGCCACCCCTGGCCTATAGCGACGCTTTTTGTCCAGTCCCATATGAAGTGACCTTATAGGAGAATTCTACCGTACTACAAATGTGCATATCGACAGGCCTGCCAAAGCCAAGCTATTTAAACACCCTTCTCGATACAGCACGTCTGGCTTCAAAATCTAGCAGATAACTAACGGGCACACCAATGCTATGAAACACTGTTTCGTTTCGCGTCACATCGACATTCGGAGGTGGTTTGATTGGTTTCCAAGATACTATACAAACATAAAGATTTTAACCGTCAGTTATGCATAGCAATCACACAATAGCGTCATGTTTTACAAAAACATGCCATCCTTTTCCGTGTCACACAGAGGCGAACAGAGAGAGCTATGGTAAGAGCAATGTATGTGGCGAAACTGGTGGACAAAAAGAACACTGATGAATTGATGAATATGCTGGGATTAAGAGAAATTGTAGAAAATCTGGCAAAAGCAAGTAGGCTGCGATGGTACGGACATGTTTTGAGGAGAGATAAGGATGATGCCCTAAGAAAGGCGCTGAGCTGCAAGGTGGATGGTCAGAGACAACGGGAACGACCACGGAAAACATAGAGGAGGCAAGTAGAAGAGGAGATTAGAGGGACTGGGTTGAAGACGTAAGACGCGCTTAATCGAGCAAAATGTGGAATTGGAGTAAAACTAACCATTTCAGAAATGAAGTAAATCCGGCCACCCCTGTTTAACGGGGACAGAACTGGATCAAAACCGGACTACTACTACACATCTTGCTTGAAATACTCGTAAGAGCAAAGGTACTTGCATCTTAGTATGTGCTAAACAAAAAGCAGGACATGCTCCAAGAGAACGGAAATTTTCTACCTTCAAATGATTTTAATGGAATAACGAGTAGGTACCACCATGCTTACTTTTACCTTTGTAGCAGTGAAGAGAATTAATTCGTAATGAATTCAGTATAGGTGAACAGTAATTTCTGTCCTCACTCAAAACGAAACATAAGACTTTATGAGTTATTCGTTCTTGAAGTGCGTATTGATCTATTGCTACAATCCGTTTTCTGTATGGTTTAGGTCGATTTATAGATGCCCAACCTTTCCACCTAAGGGTGATATTATCATATCCCATGCGAAAATTTCACAGCCTCAGCTTGTATATCGTTCGCATTCACATTCTACTTGTTGAAGTATGTGTAAATGATTTTCATGCGGCATCACGGGCTTTCCCGTGACATCCTCGCAATACACAATGTGCAAAATAGGCTCGCCACCAACGCTTGAGTAGATAAGGAAATCAGGCGTCTTGAACCAAATGCAGTGCATACTTCCTGCCTCTTTTTTTCGTTTGCACTTATGCTTTGCAATGCTCCACTCTCTTGGACGTGTGATTGACAACTCCAGCTCATTCGATAGCTGCTGTGATACTTCAAAGATTCCTTGCCCGAAACTGCAACAAAACATAACAGTCAGTTCTGCTATACGCATTGCACCACCGGACAAGCTATGCTTCACTGGTCTACACAAGTCGTCACTAAGTTCCGTACCATGCAGACAACAATATCGTATGTATATTCAGTGGCGTAGCTAAGAGGGGGCGGTCCGCCCCTGGCGGCAATTTGATGGGGGCGGCACTATGGGCTATGCTGTAGGCTATAAAACTGCAAAGGCTGTATTGAAATAAAAGTGGTTTTGATGTCGGGACACTGTTCGGAGTTGAAGGACGTTTTTGATTTTGAGTAATTTAAACTATGGCATGTGTATTTAAGCGATTGTTATCTTAGCCAAACAATCAACAATCGTGTATCAGGGATGCTGTATCAATAGGCTTCTTTTACATGAAGCTGCACCACGGTTTTCAACACGCTTATCAACTCACTTGATGTCAAATTTTTCTGATTCACTACACGGTTGGTTGATCGAGTGTTGGGTCGTTGTTGACGTTTGATCGCAGTCCTCATATAGCGTTATAGAACTTAGTAGGAGTATGGTGGATGAATGTGGGCAAACGTGTGGTTGTGGTGAGCTCTAAGCTTTTGTAAGTGCTCTTAAGTTTTGTCCCTGCGAGTAAATGCGCATTGTTGGGTCTAAAAAACATTTATGTGTAAAACTAATAAATATGTAGTTGGATTTGTGCTCGTCAAAATGGATTTCCGTGTGTGTGGAGAAATATAATCTAGCTCAGTTTTCTTCAACAGGGTTCGGTGGTATCCTAGTGTTCCGCAAAACATGTAGTGGGGTTACGTGGGTTTTAAGGGTTCCGTGAAGATCCTCGTGCTTTTTAGGGGAATTGATTTCTTGTTTCAGTATGTTGATGCGTCACTATGAAAATTTTTGGATCACCGTGCTGCATTCAGATTGCAAATAGGCCGGTAAGTTGCGCAGGAGGTTGAGTGAAGTTAACAGCCGAAAAAGAAATATTGATAGTTGTTGTGTCGCTTGTTGTTCATTGTTATGCAGTTAAGAACGTTATTGTTACATCACAGTTATACGATGTTTCCGATGTACAATTCACAGTCGAGAAAGAAGGCCCCCTTGAACTTTTGCAGTTTATTCACAAGTATAACCTTTGGAACACTGTTCCAAATATAGTAATAAAGCTGCGGATTTTCCTCACAATTGCCGTTAGTGTTGCTACCTGTGAGAGGAGTTTTTCGAAACTAAAACTGATCAAGAATTACTTAAGATCTAGTATGAGCACTTTGTGATTGAGAAATCTCGCCACACTGTCTACAGAGCAACAGATGACAGACTATAAATTTTGACATTGCCATTGAAGAATTTCCCAACAAAACGGCAAGAAAAGTTACTATGTAGAAAATTGTAGCTTTCATTTTAAAAATAAAGATGGTCTTAATTTTTACACTTTTTTTACTATTTTTCTTAACACGTCATTTTTGCTTTTTGTTTTACTGTTACTCACAATAAAGCATACTATATTTGAGCATGTGAGAGTACTGTAATATTATAATGGTGCACAAACTAGTTAATATATATAGGCCTACAAAGCTGTAGGAGCCAGTCACTGTGTAATATGTATATTTATGGGCTTCGGGGGCGCCAAACTCAAGGGCCGCCCCAGGCAGCGCACACTCTAGCTACGCCACTGTGTATATTCTTGATGTATTCTATCGTATATATACAAGAATACACAGATATATTTGCAGCGCCAGAGCAAGCTGCTACGGAATGGAACTATGGTTAGCCATTTTCCAATCGGCAAACCTTTTAATCGCTTGGGCAAAGGTTGCCAGACAATGTCAACATAGACAGAGCTGATATACAGATTTCTACAGTTTTCAATTAACTGATTGTTTTCGGTAGTTTTGCTAAGCATCGCTCAGCAATTTCAAAATAATTATAACATTCTGTTTGTGCGTTGCGAATCATTCAAGGTATTAACGGTTGTGATCACAGCCAAGAAAAAAAATGATTTATTGCCTCTATCGGAAGAAGCAACGTTATGGTAAATGTACGCAGAAAACTGACACTAATTGAACCAGTGAAAACTGCTAACATCAAATTTATCAGATCAAATTTTCTAACACAATTTGTGTACGTTTGTCCTGTTAGACAGTAACATGTTTGAGGACAACGAAATTGCTCATTAGTACAAAGTAGTACAAGTCATTCCGCTTGGAATTTCGATCACTGAGCAACTCGCAGAAGCGCTGCTTATGCCCCAAAACAAAGCTACTGTACGTCTGAAGCGTCATCCTGCTGTCAACTAAAAAATGACAACAAAAAGACACGTTCAAACTGGTATAACTGCCACCATTCGCACTGCTCATACATAAGTCGGAAATTTGCTACAGGCATCAGATTAATGTCACTAAGCATAATACAGGCATGGATACACCGTATCGATTCACAACGGACAGGAACTTAACCGGAAAGGACAAAAACTGCGTAATATCCGTCACATTTAGGGGAACACAATTTTTTGCAGAAAAGAGTCGCAAATTGCGCGGTTGAGCAAAAACTTTCAACAACATTTGACAAAAATGTTTGGAAAATACACACTGTATATTGACACACAGCGTTTTGCTTGCTAGAGTTTGATTATACTCTCCAGCGTCCAGGTTCCTAGAAAGCTTGAGATTGTTACGCTGCCTACAACACCACTTCCAAGGAAAAGGACGCCTTTATAGACAGAATAAAGATCTTTATCACTTTTAAATTTTGTATCTGAATATGACCTTGTCGGTGTCATTAAATTACTTTTTTGAAGAGGAATGAGTTCTTTTGCAAGCTGTGAACCAAAACAATACACAATGGCCATAGTGTTGCGCAGATTGTCCGCACTTTTGTTGTTTCATTCATAGTATTCCTCTTTCAGGTTCTTACAAAGATCCAAAAGCTTCAAAGCAAATGTGTTTCTTAAATCTATGTGTTTATTTCCAAAAGTTTTATGTAAATCTGTTTTTTTCAAAAGTTTAAAAAGTTTTAAACAAAATCCAAAAGTTTTACGCAAATCTCTTCAAAGTTTTGAAATCCATTTTGAAAGAGAACACACAAACATAACAAAAAATCTGTATAATACGCAAAAAGATTAAGACAAACGTGTTTCTCTGTTAAGTGCACAACGTGCCCCTATGACTTAACGGTGCCGTTTACAGTCAACATCAAGCATAGGCAAATTACATGTTAGTTGGTCTTCGTCCTCATCGGCATTGGTTAATCCTCTTTCTTTCACTTCTTGGTACAAAAGCTCTGAAATTCCATCTGCTGACACCTGCGGCACAAAATCGGGTCAAAGACTTCCGCGAACCTACAGAAAAAAGGTATTGTAGAAATCTTTGCACCAATCGGTCAGTTTCAAAATGCACAAAGACCTAAATCATCTAAAAAGATATTACACCTTTTAATCCCTGGTTCCTATTCAGCACAGTGTCAAATCAGCAGGTTGCTGAGTTCAACTTTTTTCTATTAAAATTAAAAGCTGCAGTTAATCTCATGCAATTCCAATAGATATGATAAACTAGGTATAAAGACAGTAAATATGGAGCTGTTCAAATAAAAAACAGTCAAATTCCAATGTTATGAGTCTGTAAATTTCACGCAACTTCCCTGAAGGTGAAAGTATAAAAGAAAGCACAAGTGTAACACAATATGCTTTCTGAATTCCTGAAAAAAGCTTAACGAACTTTGTCCTACAATTCAATGTGGGATTCGCAAAAAATATTGTGATATTTAAAAAAAAAACTTTTGGTCAGCTTCTTACAAATTCTTATCGGAAGGTTTCTCGCCGGAGTTGAACTCTCTCGTTTGCTTTTCAAATCTGTTGATACCAACGACAACGAAAAGGTTTGAGGCCTAAGTCAAAGATAAGCATTTTAACGTTTTTGTGTCTGAATGCCAATTGAAATTCTGGAATTTACAACCAGAAATCAACTTAATTTCATGTTTTTTGTTGGCCACACTTTAGTTTTGCAAACGGTCGCACTTGTTGCAACAGCATAACGGACAAGACGACCGGTATAGGGCCAGATTAACGCGTAGGATAGGGAGGCAAAAACTTTGGGCCGCGAGTTTTGAGATGTCAAGTTGCTTACTCAGATTTACGACGAAGCTGGGAGCCTTTGCAAACCAATGTCAACCTAACGAAGGTACTTACCAAGCATTGCATCAACATGTCATTGCTTTCACGTTATAAATAATACTTCGAAAGTAGGCGTAATTGCCGCACAACAGTATTTGTATGCAATGGAAATGAGGAAACGGTTGCGTCGGAAAATTAGCGGAATTGGGGCGCTAGAAATTAAAAAGTCCTGGAACCCAGCGAAACCGTATTAACCCATCCCTTCTCGTACGAAAGGTAATACTTTTACCTCGTTCTGTTCCAAAACTTTCGGAAGTTTGTCGGGAAGCAAGATTTTTGGAGGAGTTAAAATGGCTTGATGGTAAGAATTGTTGCGTATTTTTCGAAACGTCTTCGTAGGAACACTAAAAACAACATGCAAAGTTGCTGAAAACCGCTTTAAATTCGAACTTACAGTATATCTCATGAGAGCTAAAACAACACATGTCAGACTTACGGTCTGCGCCGCTTAGCGCAGTGCAGCTTTTCCTTTAAATGGCGCAAAGCAGTACTCAGTCGTAAACTGACGTAACTGTTTAAGAAAACGCGAAAGAAATTTTCCATCAACTCAAAAAATTGCTATTTACTGTCAACACCAGTTTAGCCACACCAGTAACTACAAGCCAAACAATAGTAATGAACACATGCGTACGATAAAGCTTTTTTCAGGAGAAAGCGTGCGGAAATCGTTTACCCTAGAAACGTTGACGCCGGCATAATTTCTGACGCCAGTTTTGTTCGTGCAAATTGTATGCCTATGG
>Ga0210059_1004846_pt1 | contig 21689 bp, 15 predicted proteins | sample Ectturendosymbi2_FD_188042 | JGI IMG/M metagenome (GOLD analysis project Ga0210059, IMG submission 188042) | Ecteinascidia turbinata endosymbiont from Florida, USA - Sample 2 (SPAdes) (version 2) | ecosystem: Host-associated > Tunicates > Ascidians > Unclassified | place: Key West, Florida...
AACCTAAACCCAAAACCTAAACCCAAAACCTAAACCCAAAACCTAAACCCAAAACCTCAACCCAAAACCTAAACCCAAAACCTAAACCCAAAACCTAAATCCAAAACCTAAACCCAAAACGTAAACTCTAAACTGAAACTTAAACCTAGCCTACAACCGAAACATAAACCCTGAACCCGAAACTTTTTAAAAAAGTACATAGAAGCAGCTCCCATCAAAGGTGTAATCTCCACTAGCTATGCGAAAGTAAAGAGTGAGAACAGAACCAGGGATCTCATTCACAGGAGGCGCATAGACACCAACAACTTGACTGCGTTCAACTTGCTGCTAGTAGACTAGTATGTTATATGTGGACATAGGTGGATACAGCTGGAATGGAAAAAATAGTTCCAGCAAAGGTTTTGCGTTGATGGCAAAATATACTCTACCATTTAACAAATCTGTAAAATCGGATTACCACAAAAGTTTTTGATATGGTTAGAATAATGACATTAAAACAAGAAAAATTTTATCAGTCCGATCCAGTCCTGATTCGCTAATTTACAAAAAATTGCAGTCCGATCCAGCCTGATCCGGCAAAAATTGGCCTCAGTCCTAATCCAGTCTAATCCAGTCCTGATCCGTGCTCATCTCTGCACCAACCCATGGGCGCCATATCTCTGTCAGTTTTGGAAAAAGGTCTAACTACAGTTGAGTTAAGATGCCGACGTCATAATCGAAAAGCAAACAATAAAAACACCAAATTTGTTTCACGCCTTTTGAAACAGGTAGTGTTTGGCTACTTATCTTCCATTTTGGCTCCTTTCAGAATGGTGTTTGGCTACTGCATGTTAAAAAAATCTGGCAACTCTGCACCAGCGTCAGAGATGGTCGGAGTCACTTTTTTGACTCCCGCTCCAGCTCCTGTTCCAAAAAAGTTACTCCAGCTCCTGCTCCGGATCTCATTGAAAATTTGCACTCTGAATTCTGTTTTGATTCCAAAAACTTGAAAGAAATGCATATTTTTGGCTCATGAGGCAACATAGACTGCTGAAGCTATTTTGCCGTTATGCTAGCAAGCAGTCAGTGGCTTCTTGTCTCCTTTGCATTGCTGCGGGTAAACTCTAACCCTAACTCGCTATCCCTTTGTGTGATATTGTATTGTCATATGACCATTTCAACCATGTTCAACTTAAAGCAAATAACCCAAGCACAGCTTTTGCCTCATGAGGCAAAAAAGATAATACCAAGCTTGAAACGAAGTAATAGAATCATATGTTCTTGTCACCTGAACCAAATCTCGTTCAACTCTTTCAGTTTTAAACTGAACCAAATCTTGCTTAACTTTTTCATGTAACTCTTAGTGTTTCAGGCGCAAGTACCATGAAACAAGAACAAGTTACAACTACTGCTATCTTTTCACTTGGGCTATTAGCCTCCACAAATGAACTAAAGCCACATAGGCTGCATTGAAAACACTTCATAACACTTCATTCACATAAATATTTCCCTTATTTTATTGTGAACTCGCAAGGTGATACTGGCATGTTTAGAAAGAGCCTGAAGTAAAATGAATTTTAGTTGCCTTGGTTGACAGTGATACTGCACTGTTGTTGTTGCATTGTAAAGCAACACACACTTTTGTCTTTCACTCGTGCTCCTGCTCCGGGTACGGTTTTTGCTCAAAATTCAGACTCCGGTTCCTGCTCCGGCCCCGGGAAAAATCGTAGACTCCGGCGGGAGTTTGCATTTTAGGCTGGAGCAGGAGCCGGTATCAAGCGAAATTTCTGACCTGTTATTGTTTTTCAGTTATTTTGCTTCTAAGAATAGAGAAATAAAGTCTGGCTATAAGTTTTTTGATGTGTGTTGTGTAAATTAAAACATTTTGGTTAGATGTCAGGTATCCACAACAAGCCATAGCACGGGAATAACTATTGCCATTGAAAATTTTCGGACTTAGTCCTTGACCTCAATTATTTTTCTTTTTCTCACCTTACCCCAAATCCTAACCGGACATACTTACATAAACACGATATCCAAAGCCCTCATAATCGGTTTTATCAGCGTATTTGGCAATCGGTTTTATCAGCGCAAAGAGTTTTATTCTGTGCATGTGTACATGGTGTGAAGTCAGCAATTTCGCTTGACACCGGAGCCAGAGTCAATATTTTAGGTTCGGGCCGTAGCAGCAACCGGAGCCGAACCCAACATTGAGGTTTGTGCTGGAGCTAAACAAAATTTTTAAGGGACCTAATTTCTGTAATTATGCTTTTTGATGTTGTAGGGTTTCCTTTTGGTGTAGGAACCGATATGTTAAGGTTTGGGGTGTTACCCAGCGTAGAGGTTGCTTGCGAGGAATGCTGTCGTTGCATGCAGAGATGCTGGTTTCCCCAAACGCTACCAACGTGGCAGCCTAGTCGTTGTATGAGTACTGTTCTAACTCCCGACTAAAACTGCCTGACATTTTAAGCTGGCAAGCCGAAGCAAGACGTTTGGCTCTCACCTCTTTGATAGTTCGTTTCATAGATTTCCTGGTGCACAAATCTTTATATACAAAAGGCTTCTGATTAGCAGCAGCAGAAATAGCTTTACGATGGCGCAACAGCAGAAACAGCCAACGTGGTCCGTGCGCTAGCGATACAAAACTCGACTCTTTGAAAGCGTGTTGTCCACGCCGATAGACCAAACTTCGAAAGCAATGCGAAACGAGGTCACTTACAGTTGTTATGCAACGTGTTTATAACTGCATTACCTCAAAGCACTGCTGAGGTTGAAAGAACTTTCTCCCGCTTGAATAACAACAAAAAAAAGCTGAGCGATTGTCTGGCTGTGTGCACTTTGGAAGCAATAAATAAGTCTTAGTCTAGTGAGAATTTTCCAGGTGACGTTGAAGTCACCGAAAGTCTTATACATTTACATGTGAAAGCAAGAAAAACATGTTTTGAAAATTTTGAAAATTCAGAAGCTGTTGGTGCTATCACTGATGAGACCTTTTCCTTGTGAATTGCAACCAGCTGGAGAGTTGCAAGGGATTATGCTTAAGATTTATTGTGAAAGGTGCTGGCTAATCTTAGAAGATATTGAGATAACTTTTTTTTGAAAAAAATGACATGTGGTTATGCAGTGGTGTTTTCTGTAAATGTAATGGTTCTTGTTTTACACATATAACTTTGATCTTGCACTCTTAATTATGCAATGTATATAGTATATCGTGTCTCAGGGCCAGATGTTATAGCTAAAGATAATTGCAGACTCCTTTTTTTGTTTCAGATTGTGTAGGGAAATGTAAGGATTTTTCATTCTTATCGAAGGGGAAACTTGCTAATGTAGAGTGGTAACACTGTGTGTAAGTGACAGTGATGGAGTCTCGAGACTTGGTCTCGGTCTCGAGACCTGTCTCGAGACACGTTTTTTGAAGTCTCCATCTCGAAGGTCTCAGGACGGTCTTCAAGGATTTCTGTTTCGGTCTCGAGCTCTTCGTCTCGAGACTTTACATAGGTTATTTTTTAGGACGTTTTGCAAGAAGGAGTTCTTTAAAAAAACGGTTTTAAAAAATGATTGCTCAAAATTTAGCCATTCAAAGAGGTCAGTGGCTAAGCTTTCTTTGTTGTTATATTGTTTGCGAGTTGGAGAAAAGAATTTGCCCTCCACCCCGTTTAAAATTTATACTGAATTCAATAAAAAATGCGCATGTACCAATGAACCCGCAGCGCGCAATCTCTGCAAAGACAGGTTGTGAGTACTTTGCTAGGGACTATCTTTGAACTGTTTTCCAAGAGTTTTGTTATGAAACCTATAGGCTTATTCAAAAGAGGTGGGGGAGTGCCAAAAGTTACTTTTTTGAGAAGCCAAATATAACCATGTCTTTTTTTCGAAGTGCTTTTCAAAGTACTCTGTTAAAACACGCTGGTGAAGTTTTTCTTGCGTAATGCAGACTGTTTTCTTTCTGCGTAATGCAGACTGTTTTAAGTTCAAAAATGCCTCGGAACTCTCTTGAGGAAAAGTTTTTTGCTCATAAGACTAAATTAGAGCAAGTAATGCGTCATGGCTGATCAGTTACTTTGACGCATTGCTATAGGCTTTACTGCCTTTTGCGTTTTGTAACCGACATGTAGTGTTGCGAAAACTGTATGTGTGGCAGCAAAAACGGAAATTTGGAACAGTTATGAATATCAGTTTAACGCAAAAATATGGAAATTATGAAAAACTTGAAAATATAAAAACTTGACAATGAAAAATAGAAAATCTAGGAATTATACATAGAGCCATAAAGTCAGCAGCGAGGAAAGCGCTACACCATTTCACTGCTAGTCAACTACACCGGTGATCCCGAGCTTCGCTCATTCTGCTGCAGCATGCTGCATCCCAACAATGCCTGTCGAAAACATCTAATACTTTCTTTTTATCAGAGAAGGAAAAACTCTTCAATACGAAGGCAATGGTTACCTGCAAAAGATCTGCTGCAGTTGCAAAAAACTGACAAACTACGAGCACCTTGCTCTAAGTAAGACAAAAAAGCAAACCCAAGTTGCTGCAGAGCTTCATAAGCCCTGTGCACTTTGTTGTTGTCATGGAAAACACATCGAATCCACGGTGCCAGCTGATGCACAAGTAATGACAAAAAATAAAACTTTCCCGCTGAACCACAGCCTGGCATTTACTTAGCCATACATACGTGCATATGAAACGACGGCAGAAAAAATAGGAAAAGTAATGATGAGAAGGGTGGCTAACAAGCAGAGAAAGCAAGATCCATAAACGCGAATTAAAAACAAGACCCCTTTCACTTTACGAGTATTTGATTGTGATGTTCAAGGTGCTTTATTATTCCTTATTGTTATATATTGTTATAATAAGCATGATACATGATTTTCTCTCATTTTATATTGTTGTAAGCAAATGTGAGGAGTGGAAAGAGAAAGCATTTTTATGATCGGCCCCAGGCGACATTAACATCGCTACTTCACTGCAGTAGATCATGCGGTGGGATATTACCTCGCTGGTTCGAAGTGTGAACCTAATTTGTGCCAAAAAAGTCTATTACTCTAATGGGCCTAAATATTTTTTATTTGCGGCAACAGCAGAATCACGAGCAATATTTTAAAAACTTATTTTGGACAGAGTGAGCAAGTTTGGATAGATGAAAAATTAGTTACAATTTTGCTTTTTGAAATTCAAAGCAGTGCTTTCGTTTTTTTAAATTTCTGAATTTATCACCTCTTAAATCTCAATCTTTGTAGAATTATTAATCAATTAGGAAAAGTGTAGGTAACGTTACAACAAATGTCCAAAGCTTTGTTAGCCCAAATACTTGAGTGTCAGTGCAAATGCCCGGTGTTAAAATAAAAAGAATAAAGTGTAACAGGTAATTGGTAGATAGTAAAAAAACTTTAAAAGTTTGTTACTTCATTGGTAAATGATATAAACAACGAAACACCTTGGCAAATCATTGATTGATGGAAGGCAACCTTTCGTATGGAGTTACCACTTTATTGTGATGTTTTGACCAGTGCTGCTGGGGCTGTATACACTCGCCTACATCAACTGTGCTTGTTTTAAATTAAAAAGTAATGATTCGCCTCTTTTCCATTTTCTCAAAGAACATAAGTCTACTTCAATACTACATAGGAGACCAGAACATGGGAGCTTCATCAAGGTATTACCTCCTGTCCTTACACAGATGGGTTGGTATTGTTTTGTAACGAACAAAACAATTACAAAATTTTTCTGAGTCAAAACAAAATTATTGAAACATGCAACGGCAAACACCTTGAATATTCAATTGGTTCACCGACATTATTCGCGTGAAAAATGCGTAGACCCTCTATACCAGCTATGTCCAACCCAAATAGCTTACTAGGCCAAAACCCATGTCACCATCTTAACCAAGGCCGCACCTTGTATGACATATTAATGAGGGCCGCACATTGAACGGCTTACTTTGATCTAAGCAAATTAAACTTCGCTCAAGCTAATGTACTGATAGCGTTCGAATCATAACTGCAGTGTTAACAGACATGATAAAATAGCACGGAGGGAAATCTACATCAAAAATGTCAAATTAAATATGATCAAAATAAGGACAGCTTGTCAGTGCGTAGGTACTCTTATTACAGTAAAAACCTAAACTGGGCCGCACAAAATTTCCGACTGGGCCGCATGCGGCCCGCGCGCCGTGGGTTGGACATAGCTGCTCTAAATGCTGCCAACATTTTCAATGTCCATGCATTTCTTCATGGAATTTGTAAATAACGCCACAGGTTTGAGGTTGTAAATTCCTAAGAGGAAAGTGAAACTGAACGTTTGCAGTAGTTGGTCGTTTGCACAAATTTGATGATTTTTATTATCTTGATATTTGGCAATGTGACAGATATTTTGTTGCAGCATTATTCAAGGAGTTAGCTTTAATTACCATCTGAGAAATGTGAGGTCTCGAGAAGTGATTGAGTCTCGAGACTTGGTCACGGTCTCGAGACGAGTCTCAAGACCCATTTTTGGGAGTCTCGGTCTGTAAGGTTTCATGTCTCGTCTCGGTTTCCGTATCAAAGGTTTGAGGTCTCGAGACTTTGAATATTGCAAAAAAAACGGTTTATTAAAATTTGTGTAATTCAACGATTTGTCTTTGTTGTATTTGCAGGTGAGAAACAACCAAATTATGTCGGAAAAATGCTAGAAATTTGTAAAAAATTCAAGTCAAAAGTGATGACGACATTTTTGAAAAAACGTCGGCAAAATACACAAATTTTCAAGTCTCGGGTCTCGGTCTCGAACTTCAAGTCTCACGTCTCGGTCTTGGTCTCGGAGTTTTTGATGAAGTCTCGGTCTCGTTTCAAATTTTTGACCAGGTCTCGGTCTCGAAGTTTACGGTCTCGACTACATAACTGGTCTCGAGTCTCGGTCTCGAACTTCCAGGTATCGGTCTAGGCTTTGATGACAAAGTCTCGGTCTGGTTTTGAAATTTAAGCTTGGTTTCCGAAGTTACATTCTTGACTACATCACTGGTAAGTGACAATGCAGTTCGGGAATTTCGGAATCCTTTCCGTAACTATGAGAATGTTGGGCTAATGATGTGGGCAATAACACTAGACACATGACAAAAACAATGGTTAACAAAACAGATTATAAAGAAGTAACAGTGTGCCGAAATGACGTTTACACTGTATATCCGGTGACAGGATTTGACGATAATGTTAGAAGTAATGTGTAACAGTACAATACAATGTTTATCATCATTGCGCAGATTTGTAGTCTAGCCACCGCTTGCATAGGCCAACCTCTGCTCACATTTTGCATCCATACTGAACAAAGTTGGGTATATTGTATCTTTTAATGCCAATCACTGTTGGGTCAGGAATGTGAAAGACATGTCAAAGAACAAATTTAGATGCCGTAATTAATGCATGGGTTCTTTACGGACTACAAGGTAAGTTATCGCAAATCTTAATGTTTGTTTAACCTACCTATATTTTACCCGGTAGTCAACAAAAGAGAATATTCTTTTGTAAATATGATATTTAATTTAGAACGTTAAGCATTTCACAAACAATAGTATGATAAATTAATGCTGTCGAAAGAACACTGAATATTTGGCTAAGTAAAGTACCTTTTCTGTAAACAAGGTCCGTCCGAGTAACACGGGTGTTTGAGCCATCAGTTCGAAGAACAATCGTACTTATATTGATCGTACTGGTCATAATCACGTTCAGTTGAAGATCAAACGTACATAACAAACGTTCATTTTTTTGAGCAAGCGAACAGAGCATTGTAGAGTTTGTGGAACAAACTAACAGAACTTCGTAGAGTTTGAAGAACGAACGAACAGAACTTCGTAGAGTTTGAAGAACGAACGAACAGAACTTCGTAGAGTTTGTAGAACGAACGAACAGAACTTCGTAGAGTTTGTAGAACGAACGAACAGAACTTCGCACAGGTGACCAAGCGTACATATCTTCAGTTCCAACGTTGAGATCCATGGCCCATTTACAATGTTCCTTGAAAAATTGTATACAAAATCATTCCGTGATATTTGCATTAAATTGACAAATGAACAAGCAAAAATTCGTGAAAACAATTCACTTCCTTTGCGCAGGTAATTAAGTTTTTGTAAAAAGTCAAGCTCAAGGGGGGTTTTTAACCCAACCCCTTTGCGTACGCCCTTGATTGTTTTGCATCTCTATTGCTTATGATAAATTTGAAAGGGATTATAGCATAAGTTATGCGTAATGACAGATTAGTAATATGAATGCTATTCTTGTCAATTTTTTCTGTACGAGTTGCTTCCACTTTCATGTTAATCGCTCAGTTTGTCACAGTTATACTTCAGAGTTTTATCTGAGCACATATGGTTAAAGTACGATTCAATATTTGTGAACAGGTGATCAGCTCCTGACCTCAGAGATTTAAAACGAGTCTTTTGTAAAAATTGAAAATTAACACTCACTTCAAATACTTGTCATCTATCTGGTTAATTATTGAAGCTTGAACTACTTAACTAGTGTTACAGATACACATTTGATAAGCAGCGTCTATTTTGCCTCATGAGACGAAAACAGTTCTAAAGTTATATTGTCAGTAGCTGGACACATTTGTTTGAAGTGATCACACAACAAGTTTGGAATGCATGACTTACATAGCTGACTTTATTGTCTAATTCAAATGTGGGCAAGCTTGTAGTGGCTGTGTTATTTTATGTTGTGTAAAGAATAGGCTTAGTCATAACTTTGCACCACAACATGTTATGTCTCTCTGTATTGTGCTAGTCATGTGACCATCTCAACCATTTGCGTTCTATCAAAGGCTAAATAGCCACAACATGTGTTTTGCCTCATGAGGCAAAATAGACAGAATCATTTTAGTATGAGTACTTGCAACTTTTCGAAGTGTTAACAGGAGTTGGAGTTGATGTTTCAAAATTTTTCGGAGTTGGAGCAGGAGCCTCAAAGCGTGGAGCAGGAATGGAGTCGGAGTCTCAAAAGTGTGACTCCGCTCATCTCTGGCGGAGGGTTGATTTGGAACAGTGTTGCCATTTTAATCTTGTTAAACCCAAATCTAGTTTTTTTGCAATCGTTTGGTTTATTTTTTGCGATTTGGTTGATAGTTTATTTTTGTAGTTTTATTTTTTGAGTTATTTTTAGCTTTTTTTGAAGATGTTTTACGCCAGGTATCAGCTGTGTTCCCAGCAATGATATATGTCTGGTTTCGGCGTTTTAAGGAAAATCTAAGCAAGCTTTTGGACAGTCTTTTGTTTTTAACAACAGTCTGTTACAACATATGGTTGTACCAAGAAGAACAAGTAGGCTGCTCTGCAACCGTTGACATGTCATGTAGTTGATTTTTTTAATGCAAGACCTTATATAGGTTATGAAACTGAAACTTTGATAAGAGTCATGGTTTGTCGGTCAGATGAGTAATCCGTGAGAAATCCAAACGATGTCTCAATTTCACCTTGTGCAATTTAAGAAAGTACAACTCATTCCAATATATAACAATGAAGGAAATGTAATTGATGTCTATTTCAAATGCGTTGTGAAACATCATAGGACTTGAATTTAGTTTTTGGATAAATTTGGGATAGAAAGTGAAGTCATTGGGTAAGCTGAATACCAGTGGCAGAATTTTATAATTATCCGTTGGCGAAATATTACTGACACAGTATCGTAGTGGACTGAAGCTTGTGTGGAGATGCCATTGGAGAAATCCCATACACAAAACTGGCTGGTTTTGCTCAAGGCACGTTATGTAGCGAATACTACACTCCAATGCTGAAATGGAACAAGTATTCAATTAGATAAACGTTGTAATTTTAAAATTGAACAACAGAATGAGTGAAGATTTGGTAAATGCAATTTTGAATGTCAGGACTGAATTGAAAAGAGACAATATTATAAAGCATGTTATGATTATGATTGAGATTCCAGAAGCAGTGACCATGTGAAGTTTTATTGGCACTAGTTTGGTATGCAATGAAAACAATACTGCTGAAAGTTGTGTTAATGTAGATAATTGTGGCTTTTTTGTAGAATAAGATTCCATCATCCTTATGCTTTTTGTGTGTGTTTATTTCTGCTTCAGTTTGGCTTATTCTGGTCTGTTTTTCAGGCTCGTCTTGTTTATTTTAGAGAAATCGAGGTGGCAACACTGATTTGGAATACAACTGACGCTGTTTGTTTTTGTACCTCCAGAGTCCAGCGCAAGGACTTGATTTATCAAGCAACCGTTTGTTCCAGTACTCAGCAGCGCGGAGGTTGCTTTATAAAGCAACTGTTCGTACCTCCAGCGCAGGGGAGTTAATTTAGACAGCAACTGACTGTATCTCCGGTGTAGGGGTTGACTTAGAAAGCAACTTACTGTTTGTACTGTTCTGTTGCGATCCAAAACCCGAGCGGCAAGTGCGCAAAGCTTCACACGACACTGTGGCAGCAAGCAACAGTCATAGAGATCATGCGTCGCAATCTCTCTTATTATTGCTTGTTCACGCCATGTATATATATTGGTGTTCTTCGCGCACATCCCGTTCGTGGTGAATCACACATAACGCAACGCCACTGGAGAGGTTGCAACACAGTTACACACTGTACCAACCACCAGCTTCAGACAGGCAGACACTGTTCAGTGTCAAGTACAGATCAGGCCGAAAAAATTAAAATAGAACACATGTTGCTGTTGTTTGAATGGCCAAATATACTGGAGTATTTGAATGGGAGGTCTACATTTTGATTTTAATCTCGCCATAATTTTGTCATAAACATTATTTTAAATGTCACAATGAGCTTCCTAATGCATCATCGGCCGTCTTGAGTGTGGTAACCATAGCGTGAAGCAGAAATAACAATGCATGCATTTATCAAATTAAATTGTTAGATTGGTAGTTATCGAAGCTGGCATAATTAGGCTAGATAGTGTTCTTTTAGTTTGAGCAATCGCATTTGTAAGCTTAACGCCAGTGGTACAAACAGTTGTTTTATAAATCAAGGCAGTGGATCTTGAAATTAGAAAACTTTATTCATATGCCACCTGTGACGTAACAGTAACGCACGACGAGAGTGCAGTAGGCTTGGTAGAAACGAATTAAACGTAAAAGATAAACCTTAAATGTAACCTTAACCCTAACTGTAGCCCTAATCCTAACCAGGTTAGAAATCCTAACCAGGTTAGGAAGGCTAACGCTAACCCTAAGCTAATGCTAACCTAACCCTAAGGTAATGCTAACCTAACACTGTGACTAACCTAACCCCACCCTAAGCCAGTGGTTCCCAAACTATGTGCCGCGGCGCACTGCTGCGCCGCCAGATGTCATTAGGTGTGGTGCAAACAATATTGAAATTAAAATCAGTCAAGTAGAGTTTCTAAAATTCCACCCTGATGACTTCTGTCAGTACAGCACATTATTCGATATTGGTGGTAGTAATTCAATACGCGGTACAGTGCTACGACAATCGGGCTATAGCATATGTTGCCACTTAGCAGATATAAAACGTAATTATACCTACCATAGATTTAATTAGAGCTAGACCGACAAGGCTTTTTTGGGCCGATACCGATGTTTTTCATATTTCATTGCCGATATCCGATATTTTTGCATTACTCAAACCACAACTGAAAGACATTACAATGCATTTTTTCCTTCAGTATGTAGGCCAGATAAACAACATAAATCTTTACACATGTTGCAATCATGAAAGGTAAGTTAAGAACAGTCAGTGTCTATTGTGCCTCATGAGGCAAAATAGATTCTGCTGGCATTATTTTGCCTTTAGCTGAACATGGCTGATTGAAGTAGTCACATGAAAAGTTTGGAATGTATGACTTGCTTTGTTGACCATGACTTTTATACAAACAATAGTTGTGGAATCCATGCAAACGTGTAGTCAAACAAGTTGAACATACAACAGTTGTAGCATATCACATAACAATATTTGAGTAACAAATTACCATAGGCACTTGAAAAAGAAAGAAAACAGTATTGTTATCAATGGAGGTATAATTTTGAGTACAGCCCACACACAATATTTTACAACACTGCCTCAGCAGTATTGTACAGTAGGGTAGTGACCATCACACACAATCCTACATCACAATGAGCCAACTCACAAAAAATGCAATAGCTCTCAACCAAAGAAATAAAATCAAATGCTTCCGTTATGTCAATACAATGACTTAATAATCAAAATTTAACAATTTAAAGTTATAGTTCAGGAAGCACAGTTTTTCAGCATTGTCTCCCTGTAGTGAAAATCTTCTGTCATCATAAATAAGTCCAGCAGTGCTGAAAACTCGTTCACTGGGGACTGAGGTTGGAGGTGCTCCAAGATATTTTTTGGCAAGCTTAGCCAGAATAGGATACCTCTTGCAATTGCCAGCCCACCAATCTAGTGGATTTGTTGTTTTCCTGTCGCAAACTGGCTCCTGTAAATATTGGTCTAACTCATTTTTACCTTCAGATGTTGAAACACTTGGTTTAAGAATGGCATAATAAAATCTGTCCAATGAGTTTGGACCTGCAACATCTCTCAGTGGTTCATCAGAATGTGGTACTGGTGTTGCCTCAGTGCTTTCTTCCAACTTTTTTCTCAACATGAATACCATAGCTTCTCTAGCAAAGATCACTAAAAGGGCGATCCTTGTATGTAGGATCCAGTAAACAAACCACAGCAGCTGGCTTTGATCGCTCAAAGTTGGCAAATCTTTTTTCTATGCTGCAAAGCATTATTTCACGCATTGTCTATACTCCTTTTGAGTGTTCATCTGAAGATTTTAATATTTTCAGTACTGAAATGCTAAGGATAATTACTGAATTTGTTGCATCTGCCTTGCTAACTTCTAAGGTATTTTCCTGAAATGGTTGTGAAGTTGCTATTAAATTTTCAATTAAGATCTATTCATGGCTGCTTGGCATGTATGATTGTAAAGCACCATGCTCAGTTGAGTAGAGGACAAGTGCTCTTTTTTGTTCCAAGGCTCTTCCCAACAAAGTAAGAGAGGAATTCCAGTGGGTTGGAACAGCTTGCAAAATTGTGTGAAGGGGCAAATTAAGTGTCATCTGAATGTCATGCAGTCGTTGCTTGGCAAGTACTGAATGATTGAAGTGGTTTGCAATGCTTCTAACTTTGGCCAATACATCAGAAACAGCCCTTTGTGCTTTGAGACCATCTTGAACAACAAGTTGCACTGTGTGAGCAAAACAGCTCAAAGTTTGCACTTCAACCAATGCCATCCCTTTTATGACATTGGCACCACTATCCCTTAGCACAAGAAAAACTCTACCATTTTCTATTTTCCACTCTTGTAACAAATTCAAAAAGGTTGAAGCAATGTACTGACCAGTATGTGAGCCATGCATAGGTTTGACATTCAAAACCAACTGAACCCTTTTCCACTGATTGTCTATATAATGTGTAGTAAGACTCATCATTGATTCTGTAGGGCCTGACCAACAGTCTGTGGTAAATTATATTGCTGGTCCAGCATTCTCCTCTGAAAGCATAACCATTATTTTGTCACAGACCTGTCTATAAATTTGGTGAAGTACTTCTGTTTGATAAAACTTTTCAGACTTAATGTTATACCAAGGTTCAAGTTTTGAAATAAGAGGCTGAAAACCAATGTTCTGCACAATTGTGAAAGGAAGGTTGTCTGTAGCTATCATTTCCAGTATCAATCTATCAGTGGTTGTGGATCTTGACTCATTATCCTGCCATTTTTTTACTTTATCAAACATTTCTATGACTGTTTTTTGGGCTGCATTATCATGCGGATGCTTCCTTGGCAGCTTAGCTGAACTTATTTTTTTGTATTCTTCCTCATGCTTCCTTTTCAGGTGATGCCATAAATTGGTAGTGTTTTTTTTTCCCACAACGTCAGATCCTTGACTAACACTTTGAACTGCACAAAGTGAAACGCACTTCACTACTATCCACAGAAAAATAATCCCACACTTTACTTTTATTATGACAACTGAACTTCTGCATCTAAAACATCAAACACAATAAACACCTTCAATAGTTTGAACAAATATATATATAGCCTAATGAAAATACAAACCTTAACTTTGCTAACAAACTAGGAATTCAATACAGGCACCAACAGCACGACTCTCAATTTCGAACTATGCCAACCATTTTTCATGCTGTTTGCGACTGGATCCACTTTTGAAAAAACAAATTTTCGCATTTTTCCGGTTGGAGCAGTACATTAGGAATGGGTGCAGCACACACTTGCACCGTTCCCTTCCATACAAGATATGATAACGATCGCGATTGACGTGGATCGCAGTTATGAGGTGGCTCGAACGTGACTTTTTCCACTGGTTTCATGAATCAGCAGACATTCCTAACTTACTTCCATAGTTGTCTACCGATTGGTATGGCGCAAGTGCATTGTAGACAGTTCAATTTACATGTCAGGAAATAAACGTAGCTTCAATCAGCATGAGCTTATCAAAAATTACTGGCTTGTCTACATGTCGCCTGTCGAAATTAATGCGTTAGAGACATATTCAGAACTTGCTCTGCACCTGCGTTTTACCACACTTGCCTGATATCGACATTGCACTGGGATGGGATGTTATAACTCATGGTGATTACAGCAGTCATTAGCAGCAATTTCTGGAATACGCAGTAGTCTCTATCCAGCGTGAAAGCAACTCCACTCACAGGTAAACATGTGTTGTGTAAAAGCACTCCCTTTTATAGGCCTATGTGTCTGCACTCAGATTTCACAAGTGGTTACACAACAATGCGTGACTGATTGCAAACATTCATGAAACTATCACTTCACTGTGATAAAGAACCATACAACATCGAATTCTATGCAAGCCTGGGTCTCTAAAACAATCAACCACCACAGCAAGCACCCTGGTTTCATCGCAGGGCGCAGGCAGTCACAGTCAGTGGCTTACCGCGCAAAAAACTGTGAGCAGATGTTACTTCATACACCACTTTATCTGAACGATTGCACGGCGGTCTGAAGCTTAACCCACCACCTGATGTGGTCGGAGGGTTGGCCGCCCAAGGAACAGGACACAGAATTTGCGTTAACCAGAGACAAAGTAACAGTTTGGGTTTCCGAACACTCCATGCAGAACAATAGCATAGCGGCTTTATGAGCAAATATTGCCGACATATATCGGCGAAATTTTGCCGATACGACACAACGGCAACATTGTCATATTGGCCGATATATATTGGTATGCCGATACATCGGTCGAGCTCTAGATTTAATATGCTTGTGAATGCAGTATCTTATTCAATCATGCGGAGAATTCATATGGAAGACATGAAAAAGCTTTTTCATTCAATTCTTGCATTCTAGACCTAGTTGATTATAGCAGTATTTCTCATTCCTATTTTTAACTGTTTGAGTGTCCATGATACATTTTTGCATCATTAGGCACTATACGCTTTCAATGACACAGTTTGGTGTCATTCATCGTTACGGCTCATTTCAGCTGCGCATTTGGCAGTAAGAGGAAGTAGGAGAAAGTATGCATCTATTTGACCATTCTTTTTTATATTGGATGCTCCCCCCTCCTAGAGAGCCTCCAGGGGGGCATCTCTCCTGGCTAGTTATATTTACTATTTCTATGACTATTTCAGCACCTTGTGCAATGAACAGGAACGCACATGGCCTGCTGTTTACGTTTCGTTTGGTTTCATCTACTTCCTGGTAGCCATTTCATGCTTTGGCTCAGGGTTGTCAGGTTGACATTTTTATGGCCAAATTCCAGAAATTTGGCCTTTTTTAAAGTGATTTGGCATGTATGTCATAGTTTGGCATTTTTTTGGCCTTTTTTGATGATGTTGGCATGAAAAAACATTGGCATTTTTTAAAATCTCTGACTCACTGCTGTCGGCTTGGAATTATAGAACTTTTTCTCAGGACAAAAGTCTTTTCTTTTCTACCACATTCCCATTCTAGAAGTTACAAGTGGCTTTGCCACCTAAGTGACGCATGTGCAAGACTTAGAAAACTACGGCACATTGTACAGTGTCGCAGTGTAGACTGTGCTGTTTCCAGGAAATAAGCATAAAAATCTATGCAAACCAGTTTAGCTGTTGTGCTGTACAGTATTTAAGTTTCCTTTCAGAAAAATCTACGCAAGTACACTAAATTTCATGGGAACTTAAGCAATATTGTCCTGATTTTACGTTAGGATATGAAAAAATTACAAATTCAAGTAAATTTTTTATTCAAATGTTTGAAGTGAGCCAAATAATTTCTGTTTTTTCTAAAAAGCGCCTTGAAAGAAATTAGGGTCAGATTAGGGTTAGGGTTTAGAGAATTAGACTATAGAAGATTAGGGTTAGGGCTACGGTTAGGTTTAGGGTTTATCTTTTACCTTTGGTTTGTTTCTACCAAGCATACTACACTCTCATTGTGTGTTACTGTTGCGTCACAAGTGGCGTATGAATAAATTTTCAAATTTCAAGATCCACAGGCATATCTATAGCCACTGCCTTGCTTTATAAATCAACCCCTACGCTGGTGGTACAAGCAGTTGCTTTATAAGTCAACTCCCCTATGCTGGAGGTACAAACAGTTGCTTCATGAAGCCACCTCTGCACCGCAGGTACAAATAACTACTTATCAAATCAACTCCCTACTCTCGAGTTACAAACAGTTGCTTTACAAATCAACTCCTACGCTGGTGGTACATCCCTACGCTAGTGGTGCAACCCTATGCTGGTGGTACTGACGCCGCCGACCAATCCTTTGCTTTCTTGCACAAGTAGTCTGGATGCATGAAGAATATAACAGCGTTTTGTCAACACCTACTGAGGCCGATGACATTGGCCGCTTTGGCCAATACCAATATATCGGTGAAACCCAAATATCGACCCGATATATCTGTCTATCTCTAAATGCAATTACTGCCTTGCTTAATGCTGTACAAAAATATTACTGCCTAAAGCAGTGGCTTCCAACCTGTCTAGGCTTGCGGCACCCTGCAGAAGAGAATTATATTTTGCGGCACCCAGTGGCGAACCCATACAATTTTGCTTCAAGGTTTGATGACAGTTTGAAAATGTATTTTTAATAGTATATTAAAAAACGCATTAGCTCGCGGCACCCCTGGGTATTGTAAATGGCACCCTAGGGTGCCGCGGCACCCTGGTTGGGAACCACTGGCCTAAAGTAATGCAGTTATTGCCTTGCCTAATGCTGTACAAAAATATTACTATGGACAGTCGCAAATTGCAACATAACTAATTGCTCAGTAACTGAGAAATGTTATCATAAAAGAAATGATTTTGTGCACAGCTTTAGTACTTCTGCTTCACTCCAGCAGACCCCTAGGTTTCTGTAGACATTCATTGCTTCCCAAGTTACACATAGAAATTATCATGTCACACAAGATTAATATGTTGTCAACTAATGCCAAAGATTGTAGGCTAGACTTCAACAAAAGAGATGGGATGACATGATGCTAGCACCAAAAAATCATCCCGAAGTTATCAAGAGAAGCCTAGTTCCTAAGACTTCACTTCCCAAATTTCTCCATTTGAAAAAGCTTAAATGCAGGTAGTTCTACTGCTTTCGCATGACAACTAAACAGAACTGCGAACATGGCCACAGTGACTTTGACCTCTCTTAAACTGTATGTATGATTGTTACGTTTGCAGAACTCATCACCATTAGCATCAACTATTTTTCTTTGGCTTTGGAAATATTTTCTGATGTTACTTTTGGTGGCATTAATTTTATTTTCAATGCTACTTTTTACTATCCATACCATATTAGCCCAATACATTCGAAAAGTCCTTACCGTGTTTCCCAGATAATAAGACCTAGCGTGATTTTTGTGGATGATTTTAATATAAGCTTTACCCTTAAAATAAGCCCTAGTTGACTGGTGGGAAATTGAGTTAAGTGAAAACTCCGCTGGAATTTTGGAAACCGATGACCTGCAAGACATTCCAGATGATGATGATATGATTGTTTTTGAATAAATTGTTGTTAATGAGTTTCTGCATAAAAAACATGTTAATAAGAAGTAAATGTAGATAGATTTTTGTAAATGTAGTAGTCTTAAACTGGCTATCATTAGTGTGGCATTTATCAAGCTAAATATTGTCTTGCTTACACCGGTAACACCACTGGTTGTATTGTCCATTTTATTGTAAACAGATGCATCTCAACATTTGATTTGCTATCTCTTAACTCTTCACAATGTTGTCTTTGTTTGTGTTTGTCTATGTTAAGCAAAGATCTTCATAGTAAAATTTGTCACAAATGTAACTTACAACTGTTGTAACACAAATGTAACTTATTCTTATAAAACTATTGTTGAGCTGTCAATTAGATCTTGAGAAAATGGATTCATCAACATCTAAATCCCACAAAACAAAGATGTCAATGCCACCCACTGCTCCTGGGCCTCTTACTCCAATGATGTATTCTCAGACAACTCCATCAAAATCTGTTTCAAAAAAAGATGTCATGATCAGTTACAGTCATCAAGACATGGATTACATGCGGAAAATTAAAGGTAAAAATGTTCAGATTCCCACATCTTCATATTGAATATATAAATCTCCAGATAAAAAGCAAACTTAGTAAATCTTTGGAATTTGGTAATGAGATTTAAACACCTCATTATATGCAATGTAGAGTGTGCTCAATTGGTTTAAATGTGGTATTCAATTTTGCAAACTGTCTGATTTTTGTCTTGGGTCTCTTAGATAACAAAATGCTAGTTTTTCTGCATTTTATGAGCATCATGTAACTTTGTTACAATATCCTTGGTCATTTGATGTCAGTTTTGTGCAAATATCAAAGTTCATCATTTGTTTGAATTATAGTGTATTGTTACTCCAATTTAGGCTATATAAAGAAAAAAAGGTAAACCTTGGAATTTTATTAACTTTTTTGAAGGTGCTCTTGAAGAAGCAGGAATTTCTGTATGGGTTGATGAAAGTGCCTTAATGCCAGGAGCTGCTTATCTCAAAGAAATAGGTGAAGCTATTGTTACATGTCAGGCATTCATTGTATTATTGAGTGATGCATCAGTGAAATCAAAATACTGCCAGGTGAGGAGTTTAGGCATAGTTGTTAAATGATTTAGCAAGAATTGTGTTTAGTATTTGTCAGCAAAGTGGTTGGTGGATATTTTGTTCAAGGAAGCTAAGCGGTTGTTGTACACCTGCTGTTCCATTCTTAGTGATGTTCATTTTGTTGGTGACACATGTAGGAGCTCTGAACAACTTTAGAAAAAAAATTGAAAAGTCAAGAAGACTTGTAGTTTTGTAAAAAAATGTCAGTTAGGAATTGATAAAAAGTGTGAAAATGTTACCAAACTTTTTACTGTTTTAAAGCAAATTATGCTATGATTTTGAAAAGATTTATAGTGTTACCAAGGCACAATGTTGGAACAACAGGTTATACCAGTGCCATAATCAAATAAAACTGTATTGCATATGCATGTAAATCAGCTTTTGCTTTGCAAATTACTGCATAAAAACTTGTTATCTGAGCAGTAGTTCTTAACTGGGGGCCTGCCTCCCCAGGTGGATCAATAAGTTTCCAGGAGGCACGAGCCCTTACTTACTCTACAACATGGAAGTTTTGATCAATAAACTTACTAATAAATGCGTTTGATTTTACAACATGTTTAATGTCAGGGGGCTGAAAGGACTATTGCCTATTGGAGGCATGGTAGGGTAAAGGTTAAGAACCACTGTGTTAAGGTCTTTCTCAAGCAAATTGTGAGAAAAATTTCCCTGACAAAGTTTGGCACTAGCATTGATGGTAATGAACACATAAAAAAACATGTCTCTCAGTATTAGTTTTTAGAGTGTAGGATGCAGTATGTCAATTCACAAAATTATTCATGCTGCACAATGACCTGATTTGCTTGACACACTCTTGCACTGGGCATGGCATACATGTTATTAATGTAATATACGATATCATCAAGAAAATCGCACCAACAAGAATCAAGCGTTAGAATTTCCACATAAACATCAACTATTTTTCTGCCCAAGGCCTCAACCAATTCACAAAAGTGCACCCATCTGCTAATCAGGGACATCTTGCCACTTAATTTTCCTGGTACTCATTTTTTTCAAAATCACCTAAATGTTATTTTAAAGCTATGACAATTACTGTAACTTAAATCATTCGATTTTTTGCAAGGCTGTTCGTGTTTCACGTAGGACGCCACTACATGTTTTGTTTTCCTTAAAATACAACAAAATTCCTTTAAAAATAGCAATGCAGTGGAAACCAATGAGGTGCCTTCTGTGAAACATTGTTCAAAATTGGTGTAATGGATGCTAACATTAAAAGCTGTTGGGTTGAAAATGTAGCTGTCGCAAAGGCCTGCTACACCTTAGAATTGAGCAGATTGAAAACTTAGTTTCCTGGATATAGCTATATAAAAAGTATTGTGGAGGAGGTGCATGAAAATAGCAGGTGTTTCTTGAAAACGCCAGCGTTTCTTGTCTCAGACATATGAATTTTTCCTGCTACTGCAAAATTGAGTTTGAAATCATTTGTAATCTAGGGCTGATGCATAATTGCTCAATATCACTCTTTTTCCTAACTGTTTTGTATGGTTGTAAGAATGGACCATGATAGTTTTTGGCTACAATTGCAGGATGAAGTATCCCTTGCATACATTTCAAACAAAAGCATTTTTGCTGTGTCAGTTCTACCTTTTGGTGAAGTGGAAAAGATTATGGATTTAGGAATGTAAGTTTTGACAAGTTGTATGAAATGTTTTTGTTGATTGTTATAAATGTACACATTTCACTGATTCACTGGCATTGCTTTAGTAAGTTTACTTCATTGACGCATTAGTAGCAATCGGTGCTACTTCATGATGCCACTCAACGGATCACATTTTTCGTTTGTGTATGAGTTTGAAAGGTAAACTATCCTTGTGTAGTGTTAGATGCTACTGCTTGTACACCCTTATGCATCAGCTGCAAAGATTCTTTTCCTTTTAACTTGAGCCATGTTTGCTGGTTCATGAAATACGTGAGCTACAGCAAAAACGTCTTCAGGATTGCGCTTTGTTAAAAATGGCAAAGGAACACTCAGTATAAATTGCATGCTGTTGGATGCAGTATTGGAGAACTGCCGCGGCCTAGTGGTGTTTAGGGCACAGAGATGAGCAGACTGTAAAATTTTTCAGTCCGAGTCCAGTCCTGATCTGATGAAATTGAATCCGATGCAGTCCTGATCTGCAAAATTTTTGAAAATCATCAGTCCGATCCAGTCCTGATCCACCAATGTAAAATCATGTATTTTTATTTTGCCTCATGAAGCGAAAGCACTACTGGAGCTATTTTGCCATCATCCAAATACGATTGGTTGAAGGCAAAATAGTTCTAGCAGTGCTTTTGCCTCATGAGGCAAAAGAGCCACAGCCTTTTTGCCATTTCCAAAATTTAACAAGGAAGTGTCTACTGGGCATCAGAGGGAAGAGCACTGCTAGAGTTATTTGGCCATTAGGAGAATCCGATTGCTTCGATTGGTCAAGTGACAAGGACAATATACATGGATTAGCGTAAGGTCCTTGTTACAAGACATAAAACCCTAAACCTAAAACCTAAACCCCAAAACCTAAACCCCAAAACCTAAACCCCAAAACCTGAACTCAAAACCTGAACTCAAAACCTAAACCCAAAACCTAAACCCAAAACCTAAACCCAAAACCTAAACCCAAAACCTAAACCCAAAACCTAAACCCAAAACCTAAACCCAAA
>Ga0210059_1004847_pt1 | contig 21687 bp, 17 predicted proteins | sample Ectturendosymbi2_FD_188042 | JGI IMG/M metagenome (GOLD analysis project Ga0210059, IMG submission 188042) | Ecteinascidia turbinata endosymbiont from Florida, USA - Sample 2 (SPAdes) (version 2) | ecosystem: Host-associated > Tunicates > Ascidians > Unclassified | place: Key West, Florida...
CCCAGCTTTGTGGCGTATAAACTACACATCAATCGACACTGTTGGTAGTTCAAATGTCATGCTTGTTTCCACACTGGCAGAGCACGGCAGCACCCAGCTCTTGTTATATATGGTAGCGCAAAACACGCAGGAATGAAGTAAGCTGCTTCAATATTTCTCAAATCTCGAAAATTCATAACCGCTTGGTTTGATAACGTATGTGTTGTTACGCCTGTGGTACCGCCAAAGAACATTTTGCAATGCACCTGGTCTCGACTTACAGTACAATGTTGGTGAAAAACTAAGAAATAAACATCAATATTCTGATTGCTAAGGGGGGGGGCTTGAGCCCCTTCAGCCCCCCCCCTGGCTGCGCCTTTGCCAGGATGTGAAGGTGGGACCAGGTGCAACCTTCACCAAAAAAACGTGCAATAGGTGCGGTTCATTGCAAACACGAGGAGATGTTATTGCAACTTCTGGGTTGGCGTTGCATTGAAAGTGTGGTTTTCGCACGCCCAATGCATGAAAATGACCAGAGATGAACATGTAGTTGGATTTAAATCTTGAGACATTTCAATATATCGATGGATTTGAATGTTATCATTTTGCTTAAACAGATTTGGATTGGAATTGATTATTTTCTTTTGAACTTATTCGCAACTTTCGGCTCAGTTTTGCGACTGCAGATTACTGTAGGACTGCAGGTGAACACTGGATTGAAGCCAGCGATATGTCGTGAGACATTTCTTGCAGACACAATGCTGCGTCGACCTGACCCCACCAAAGAAAGAGTCGAACCGACAAACCTCAGCACAATAGCAAGATTAGACATTTGACCAGGTTCGCTCTTCTATTGCTTCTACGAATTCTACGTTATATGTGCCGTAATCACGTTGCCACATGGGCTTAGGCTAATAACAGTGGCAGGAATTTGGTTTTGAACAAGACTCGGTTTTCGCATTTGCATTATATTTTGCAATATAGTTTTTGGTTTGGATTTGAATCCGAAAAACTTAAATCACTTTACGTTGCTGGAAAAGCCTCAAGGTCACAGTATGCGGTCCACTGCCATGATGACGATATGCAAATACAGTGCATCCTCGATTTTCCGGCCCCCGATTAACTGGCCCCTCGATTAACCGGCCGGGTTCAACAAGGAGGTACATTCAAATATTTAGTCTAAAATCTACACGTTTTACAGTGGAAAAAAAAACTAGAAAGCCAACAAACAATGTTTAGCATTCAAATTGTTTTGTGGCTAAGCTTGTTCTCATACTAGTTTCGTTATTTCGTTCTTTTTTCTTAAGGTTCTTTTAAGTGTGGCGTAGGTGGTGGACGGTGGGCACCCTACGACAGATACTTTTCTTATCCGGCCAAGATTTTGGAAAAAGGTTGCCCAACATGGCCGGATAATCGAGGATGCACTGTACTACATTAAACCACGATAAGGTGTCAATGTTTTGTGCCCTGCTGACCCTCAGTGAAAGCATAGCCTCAGGTCTCCCTCTATGCACGTTGGTGAAACTTGATCCTTAAACTAGACAGGCAAAACATAAAATTTCCGCTAATCTTGATTATCACTGAAGCAAAAAATGCCCATTTCTTTGTGTGCAAACGAACGGGGTTTGTCCATCAGGAACCCAGAGATTTTGTCTCGAGTCATAGACTGTGACTCGAGTCGAGTCATTCTGTGAAAAACGTGACTCAAGTCGAGTCGAGTCACCATTTTTCTCAACGTGACTCGAGTCGAGTCCGAGTCAGCAAAAATCGTGACTCGAGTCGAGACGAGTCATTGACTCGAGTCACGCTATCACTGATATCTATTTTAGTGTGCATTAATATCAGTTAGTGCCTATTTGTTTATCGGTTAGGGCTGAATCATCAGTTACTGTTAGTGGATGTAGCAACTACTCCAGCAATCTTAAGTTGTTTTGTGATTATAAGCCAAATTCGCAATATTGCTTTCAGCTTCATCTTTAATAAGATATTAATAAGATATCGCTTCAATCTTTTGTTTTAGTACAAACAATTTTAAGTCCCCATGGAATCAAACGAGCAGATGCTGAAGCAAATGAAATATTTTTCAGAATTCCGCATTGTGTTGTCCTCTGACAAAGCAGCGCATTTTTCTTGGAAAATTATTTTTTCAATTGGAGCAAGTTTTAACATTGTAGTCAGCATCTATCTGCAAACGATACACATCAAAACTTAGATTTCATGACGAGTAGGGATTCGATAAACACTAAAGTAAGGTTTTGGTGGAGGTTGCTTATAACATGCTTCTTGTTTTTCTAAACTTTCGATTAACACCTCTGTACTTAAACGTAAATGTAAGGAACACTGATTCAAAGGAAGGGGGAGTGGAAATATTGTATACAGTATAACCCTATGTCACTTCTGTTTTATTCATGTTCACGATTTCGTTTCTGTAATGGAACAGTCTAAAATACAAGGCATCGCATCTAACTTTGTTTCAAAATAAATTGGCAAAAATGTTGTACTGTAGTCTAAAATAATAGTATGTAACTCTCACAAATAATCGAAGAAATTCATAAATAAAATATGCGTTACGCAGTTCTTAGCCGTGCTAAGGTACACTTCAAAGGCTGTTGCTTGTTGCAAAGTTTTCATGGGTCTTTCAACTTACAGCACTAATGTCGATATTATCAACGTCAGACAGTGAAGAACTGTTTTAAAGTTGTGATAGAATAGATATATAATCACAGTACCAAATGAATAACACAAAATATAATTATAAAATCAAACGACACACGATTTTCGGGGTACATTTTCAAGAGTTTGCAATTTGCATTACTTCAGCATGTTTTTTTCATAGCCGGATAGATGAAGCAACCAGTGGGAATGTGAGCAAGCGCTACAGTTTTCATGTTTTGTTCTTTAAAGACGCTTTAAAGTAATTTCGTTATGAAGAAAACACATAAAATATATTGCTTTAATAGCGACATGAGTAAGAAAGTGTACTGCTTTCTCAAGAGGAAGTGTGAATATATCTCAGCTCTTCTTTAGCAACAAGACGTTTTTGTTCTCTGAACAGCACTCAGTGCATCAAATAGTACAAAATTTAAGCATTAAAGTTAGTTTGCAATATGATGCAAAAGTTTACCGTTTTTCCCTGGTTAAAAATTTAATTTGAGTAATTTAAATAACTCAAATTGTTTTTTCCAACACCTAGACAACCATATATTGCCAATTTCATACCAACGTTTCAACAACCATAATAGCGACAACAGCTCCTGGGGCAAAAGTTGTTTCTTACTGGTAAAAATTTAGCCTTGTCTAAAGTAAACAAACCAATTCAATCCAAATTATCTTTGTTTTTCCACTGTGAAAGCAACGACGTAGAAGTAAAATAATTTTAGCTCAAACCGGTCTTTGGTAGGCCACTTAGCAGTCATCTTTTGAAAGTGCCCCAACATTAGCCGCCATTCGTCAACATTCTTTGGACAAGCCGTAAAAATGGAGCAAGTAGTAAATGTTCAATGGCCAACATTTAGGATGGCAACGTAAATGCCAGGGTTTTCGTTAGTTGGAGACCGATGGTAGGTTGCCATTTGTAGTTTATGCTCCTCTTGACCTCTCCTACCTCATCGCCGAATGCGTCTCCAGCCCTCAGCAACCAAAACCTGACGATGCATTTGGTAGATGCTGGTTTTACATCCAGGAAAAATGGTTTGACCTCTTAATGCAATGTTTCTTGTAACTGCATCGAAATTAAAAACACTGCAATTAAATTTGAAGTAGATCGGGTATTTAAATCAAATTGTTTAAAGCAGTGTTTTAGTTTCGTTCCGTTGGTTTTATTCACACTGGTGTTGTGATCCCATATAAACACCTCTCCGTCGGTGTTCTTAAAACAATTGTGAAGCTGTCAATCACAAGAAGAAATGAAGGTTGCTTCCAGCAGTAAATGCTGTTTAATGTACATCTTACTTTGGTTAATACATGTTTGTCGCAGTGGCGTGGCCAGGCTAAAATTTTGGAGGGGGCAAAATGTTTGACTTCAGGCGAGCAACAGTATTTTTTTGGGACGCCGCTTCTCAAAATGCTAAAAATTTGGGGGGTATGGCCCCCTGGCTACGCCTATGGTTTGTCAAACATGAGGCGTTTGACCAAAGCTTACTTTCTTCTCGCTCAGCACACCGATGAATAATTAATTTTTGTGTTTACGTCTGCGTCTAACTCAGCCTATATCGTGATTTTCTTACATGCGCAGACTTTCAATGATAGTTTTTATTTGGATTTGCCACATCTGGCAATATTATCATTACATTAATTGAGAATAATATTCCTTGTGTTGAGCAGCAATTTGCCAATTTCTTTGCACTGTTCTCTTTTCAAGTCCGCGCGATGCGTTTAATTTTTATTGGAAAACTGCTCTTGTAGAAACCCACACACAAAGGCTTATCTTTGTTGATAATTTTCAGCAAGTACGTAGGCGATGACACCCTAAATATTTTACAAGTTGGTTCGCGAAAGGTTGAATTGAGTTTGAACGCCTTTGATTTTGTGGGAAACGTTAGTTGATGTTTTCCTTTGTCACATTTAATTTTTTCAGGCAAGATACGACTATTGCAAATACGCGCTTATTGACTTATTCTTTTTTGTTAATTATTTGCATGATTTAATCGGCATTTTAACAAATTGCGATTTATTCGAGTAGGTTGCATCTTGCATGAGTAACGACATTACGCACGTCAAAGTCATTCTCCAATAGACAAATTGGAGAAGTGCTGATAACAGTGCAACCATTTTCAATTTCGTCATATATTCCGTTATTTCAGGAAATGCGTAATGTTTAGTTGAAGGTGTTCTATCACTGCACACTATGTTTCTTCTGCAGGTGTTAAAAAGTGATTTACCTTTTTGTCCAAACATCAAGCTGACTTCGGACTTTCAGCATTTTGAGAGCATCAAGACACAAATAGATATACACTTATTACATTTTTCATTGCTGCATGATTACAAGCCAAGGTGTTGCGAAGAATGAAGATCCGAAAATCCTAAACTTGCAGTCTGTGTTTTCGAGCCGAGCTAGAAAATCTTGCTCAATCATTCTGTCTAAGCGATTGCGAGAGTAGGCGACAAATATTCGCGTCCATTTCATATTGCAGACTCACAGGCCAGAGTCAGACGAAGGAATACTTATGTCGACATTGGCCAATATGTTTTCTACCGTTCAATACTTTGTTGAAACAGCTGGAATATACAAATTCAGAAACGGGTCCAGGAAAAGAGAAATGTTTTTTACGAGAAATCCTGGCAAATTGATTAGATTTGCTGACTATAGCTCCTTCTTCGTAATACTGAAACTTCTTCTTTGCAACGATTCTTGTTGGTTTTTACGTCAGCGTGTTTAAAAGACGCCAACGTCGTTACTATGGAGATCCGGAATCACACACGATTCAGACGATAATACCATTGTCATTCAGCGACAAGGCGATATCAAGCCGTCTGCTAAGCAAACACAAGGATGTCGCAGTTATGCTTCGCTTGGATGGTTATGCGGCAAATGCTTGGCTGGTTCGACATATTCGTTGCCAGTGCTGGAAAACTTGTTGCTGGGCGAAGTGGTGTTTGTTAGACTAGAGACAGGAATGCTGCGTTTGCGACCTGTTTACCGGTAATGCTGTCGTTCATCTCTGTGGCTGAAGCTCAGGGGAAGAACAGACTGACGAAGGAATATTTAATAAAAACATTATGCTGCAGGTATCTCAAGCTGACAATCGCGGATGCAACAATAAAGGAAGTTAACCCTGCTAGTTGAAAGACAATGGAAAAATAAATTGTGGACTTAGCCGAGTATATTAAAATTTAAATCATCCTAGCCATGGCCAGAAAACTGGCTTTACGATAGGGGTGCATAGACTTTTTATGAACGAAATCCACAGTTAAAATCAACACGTTTCTTCAAGTGCGTTAACGTTTAAGCACAGTTAACGAAACAACGTTGTGAAGCACCATGAATAGTAAGCGGTATGAGCTGAAAATCGCTGATGAAACAATCACTTTTGTTTGGCTCGGCATCGTCCTGACTGCCTGTGTTTTGTCACGAGTGCTATACTGTTTGCTAAAATGATTTTTCGAAGAACTGATTTTATCGAATTCTATGGAGTTGTTGAAATAAGTTGGTTACTTGCCAAAAACTTGAATTCATATTAATGCTAAGTTGCATAACTACTCCTGGCGATGGACAAACAGCCGTCCACAAAGACATAAATGGCCAACTTACGTCAAAAATACCCCGCGAAACAAGAAGCCGTGGCCCTATTAAGTTCAAAGAACCCATGCGGAAAAAACAATAAGAATGATTCGAAGATATCTTATAGTAGAAAAAAATAAACAAACCTTCGAAATACGGGTGAATTCGCTGAAAATTTGAGCGAAGGCTTTTGTTCATTCATTAGCAAATACAAGAAATAATCGAGGAAAAGTGGGGAAAGAAAAGCCCTGGCGCTGTGGCTAGAATTGTCTTCCCCACAAATTGATTGTCAAGCATGTTCTGAACCTCAATTATTTTCAACTAATTGAGCGAAATACTGCAATGCTGCGAAATCCACCAGGAATCAAAACAGTATCGCTAACAAGGACCCAATGAAATGCTGCCAACTTCAGGTCTTTCTTTCTCACTGTGTTGACTCACTGTAAGGGAGGTTAAGTGAGCAAAAGTAGCAAAATATATAAAGAAAACTCAACAAGCTATGTAGGGAAAATTCAGCGCGAGGAAAAAATGGTTAATTCCTAAAACAGTTTAAATTAGTTTCTGAATTCACTGTTTGCAATTTTGCTTGCGATATTTCGCTCTCTACTTTATGAAAACATAAAGAGCTGGCAGAACGTATTATACTAATGGAAATCTGGTACATGTCAGCCTAAAGAAAAAAACACTACACCACTTGCGCTTGCTCAGGTGTAAGCTTAAGCCATTCTGGCGACAAGAGGCCATTCAACCAAAGTCGTAACCATAGTAACGCTGTTGCAGGTGGTTAATAATGTACCAAGTTAGAGGCTAGGAGCACCTGCAACTTCATTTGGTCAAAACTTTGCTTTAAGTGGGGTATGCTCCTCGCTTGACGTACTTTACGCGATTTCAGTAGCTTGCATAAACTCATAATTCCGTGCCCGACTGCAATGGCAGGATTAAAATTCGAGAGATTGCAAAAATTTTAAAGCTTTTGCCAAACTGTAGATATTTCATAAGCCTTGAAATTGGTAGGGTTAAATCCCTACTTGCTTTGCAGCTCCTATTAACACCAAGATCTGTTATATTTGTCAAATTAAAAGAACAAATAAATTAGCAATACGCACAGAAATTTCTGGTAACGTGTCCGAAATTTTAAGCTTCATCCACCGCAACAATCCAAGTTAAAAGTTGGATCGAGAAACAAAGTTTTACTCAGCTAAGCTAGTCCAATCTTCAAAAACTAATGTTGAAAGGAAAACTTAAACTATACTTTCGTTACAATGAAGACCGGCTGCACATTCTCGCAACTGCAAGTCGTCTTTGTAGCTTACTTATCGCTGTCGCCGTAGATAGCAATGTGCCTTTGAAATTTTTGCCTTACTGCCGAAAATTTTCAAATCTCAGTTTGTTCCCAACGCATTCTTTCCAAAACGCGTTAGTAGCAGGTGACTTTGCAGTTTTTCTAAGTGGCAGCGTCAGTGACGTGAAAGTCACCAAATGTGATCTGTAGACATTGGCTGAAAACAACACTGCTATGAATTCTACATTGACTGCCAGCAGAAGCAGAAACAGTGATGCGCCAATAACCACCTGAAACAAATGTAAAATATCTCGAAATTTTTAGACGTTTATGGGAGATGCTAGTGACAGCAGCTTGTTTGACACCAAGTACATTCTTTGCATTAACTTTGTGCCTGCGTGTGAGGTAAAAAACGTCACTTGCCCTATTATTTCCTTAAAACACTTGTTCCAAATTAAGAAAAATTTCATGGAAAATACGTGATAGGATAATTATAAGCACCTCACTTGTTAATCAACCCATTCCGCGTGTGTGGAGGGGAAAATTTACCCTGACGTAACTCTTATCCCGTATTATTTATATAAACTGCAAATGCCTCACCCTAACATCTTTTTTAAAATTTAACATAACAAATAAGGAAATAAGTCTTACATTATTGATTTGCTATGTAGCAAACGGAGCTGGTAAGAGAAGATTTATAACATGCATCATAATGTAAAATGTGATAAACTTAAAACGAACATTTACTCGTATAAAATGATTAGTATAGTTTTTCCTCAGTTTTTATTGTTTTTCCACGTTTTATCATGTCTATTTTTTCCTAGCTTGCTTGGTAACTAGGGCTTCAGTTTAAGTTCGGCATAGTAATCTTATGCCTTAAATCCGATAGTATGCTGCACTTTTGTATAATAATGGTGAACTAAAAAGCGTGAAAGGCTTGCTTAAATATTTCAAAGCCTTACTATTTCTTAGTATGTCGCAAAGGAAACTTTGTCCCAACCGTCAGGTAGAGCTTATCGGCAGTTTGGAAAAATTGGTCTTACAAAGAATAGCAGTTGCTTGTCACACAGAAACCTTACTTGAAAAAAGTACTTGAACGTTTATTGTTTTGTGCGTATCGTAATAAATTTTCTGAATATGACCTTCGCAATTGTTGTGTTGATAAGTACCGGATAATAATTGTCGTAAAAGCTGTTTGCAGTACAAGCCCGCTGTTGTTTCATCAACGGTTAGTATCAGCTGCATTCATTTTCAATGCTGATTAAAATTATAAATTACGGTTTTGCATAAATCTTCATTGCGACGGTTTCCACGTTTTTTTGCGAAACTCAACACGAGCTTTTCAAAAACGCTTGAAATTTCCTTGTTTATACCTATGAAACCTTTTGCGCCTTAGTCACCCACAACTCTTTTAAATTATTTGCGCAGCTGCTGCGGCCACTGACTTTTTGAGGTGCTTTGTTTACAACATTGATCAGTGAGCGATGACTTGTGTTGAACGTATGCACGAGTGCTTTCAAGTGGAACTCTTGTGTTGACACTTGAGCTGGTGCTACACTGATGTCTCAGTAATCACGACCAAATCACAAAACGCAAAATACGTAACCAAACAAATAGCATGCCTGCTGACTGTGTAGGCGGCGAAGAGCCAGGGTCAATCAAATCGAAATTCTGCTTTGCTGAGCATTAGGAGTAGAAAGAATGACGATCCAGAAGCGGTGATGCCTACCGAGTAATCCAACTTGGATTTTCATCCTCAAGCAAAAATGTCTGTAGATAAATAGCTTTTTTACCAATATCGAAAAGCTCTGTTTGTGATGAAAAAACAAGCGCCTGTTCGTTAATTTCAGCATTTAGGCCAGACGTTTACCAGCAATAGGCGCTTGATATTCGGAAGACGGAATTCGTTTATCGTTCATGTGTGCTATACGTACTGTAGGTTGTGCTTTGAAACTGCCAGAGAAGTTACAAAAGTAAAACATGTTTATTTCATAGCGGGTTCAGGCGATTAACGTTGTTTTTTGCTTTATCTAAAGACAGCTTTGCGTTTGTGAAGAAACTCGTGTAAAATAAAAAAATAGCTGCTGAAAATATGACAAAAAACGACGCAAAAGCAGAAGCTTTTGCGGATGGAGACAATGATCAGGTATGCTGTGGATTATGATTAGTACTGTATATAGTTATAGCACTGTCTATCGAAAGGAATACTTTCACAGCTAAGAATCAGACACTAAGTTCTTATCAGAGTATATATTTAGGCAATCCCAGTGGCTCTCAAAATTTTCTTCATATTCCCCCCTTACAAACCCAAACATTGTCAATTCCTCCCCAACGAAAATCACAAAAAAGGTAATTGGAAAAACTTCACACTACCTACTGTGTAAAAACAATAGACGATTTTGAACCAAACAGACTCTTATATAACGTCACTCACTGCAGTTGAAGCAGTCCTTGCATGCTGAAAACCAGGGGTGGGCAATTAATTTGGCGTGGGGGCCACTTTCAGAAGGCCACGTTTAGCGGAGGGCCGTATCTTCTAATGTAAATAGAAGCAAGTCGATGGACATAAAAGCAAGTCTCGGTTCAAGGTAGCCTCAGCACTAACATTTACTGTGATAAATTAAAAGAAATTTCAAATTTGAATATTTTTCCTGAATGTTTCCGAGAGCCACTGAAAACACTGTGGCGGGCCACATGTGGCCCGAGGGCCGCTATTTGCCTACCCCTGCTATAGACATTCCCATCTAAACCAACCTCGTTGTGCAGTTTTTATGTGTTGAATAAACAAATAATAAAAACTTAAGGCTTTTTCACCCACTGCTTTTCCTCCCCAATTCCTCCCTGGAACAAATTTCCTCCCTGGAATTGAAATTTCCTCCCTTAGTGAGCCAAGTGGCACCCGGCACCCCAACCCAGGCTGAAACACATAAAAACTACTGGCAGTAGCCTACCTATGTATATGCACATATAATCATAAGTAGATTACATCTTCATGAATTACTTGTTCGTAGCCACTGGCCTTGAAATAAAAAGTTTTGAGTAAAGTTGTTTCGACGAGAAGGTTGGATATGTGTGGCGTCGATTATATCCAAAACGTTTGTGCTTGCACCTCGTTTCCTTTTTCAGAAACGTAACATCCTGGTGGAGCATAGATGTTTTAGGATCTTGACTGTAAGCGTGTTTAAGTTTTTAAAAAGGTTACATATCGGCAAGGAAGTTTTCCAGTTTTGAAGTCTGATTTTTTAAATGAAAAATTTTTTTCCCTTAGTTCTAAGGAATTACCAGACGCTAGAGAAAAATCGCAAGAGGATAGTCTAAAAGTATTGTTCGGGTAGTAATCGTAAATTGTGGAGTTAATCAATGCTGCTTGACACCAACAACGAATCATTCTTTATGCGCGCCGGTTTTATGTTAGCATTACTGTTTGCATGTACGCATGTCATTATGCGCTAAGGTCTGCTTCAAGCGATTGGGCCAGTGGCGTAACTGACGGGGAGGAAGGGGTGCGCGCCGCCCCCCCCTGACAAGCCAAACGTGAAAAATGGGCCCTCTATTAGCTTGTATTTCGGTATTTAGTATTCTTTTGATTTTTAGTAGGTTTTTGTTTTTAGCGTTTTTCAAAAATTTCTCGGAGTGTTTTCGGGTGTCAGTACGGGCGAATCCAGTTAATCGCATAACCAATTTGCCAAGATTTTTGGTATGTGCTTCACCGGATTATGCGATTATCTGCATCAGACAAATATCCGCAAGTTTATCGCCTAGCGACAAAGGGGGCCCAAAAATCAGTCCCCTGGCCGCGGGGAGTTTTTTTTGGGTTCGCTCCCCAAACAAGGCTTCAACCCAAAATTTAAATGTGAAACGCTAGAAATCAATGTAGTTTTTATCAATTCGTGTTCTGTTTTGTCCTGTCATTTATAGACAGAGCAGTACCTGCCGCTGTTATCTATCGCCTGATCATTTTTGGTACATTTGTGAGGTAATAAACGAATTCGAGACTTGAGCGTAAAGCGGCACCATTCATTGCTTGGAGTGTTGAGCGTGAAGCTAGCCTATGTGCCTAGTTTATACGTCCATAAGTCAGACTTAAACCTGATCAATATATTTTGTGTAGTGGTTGTTGTGAAAAAATGTATTATGGCTACCTCAGGTAGTCTTCTCATATTTTGCACTGTATAGAAGCAAGATGCCTTTGGTGCTTATGACCAAAGTTACAAATTTTGCGCAGTCTGCTGTTCAGACAGCAAGATGGAGTTTAAAGCACGATGCGCTTGCTTTTCAAGCAGAATTTACTTAAGCGCAAATGAAAGAAAACGTTCATCGCGGCGCATTGCTTTGATCGGTCTCAGGTTTGTTCCATCGGTAACAGCGTTTTCATAACTGAACGATGGGCTTGATTCTGATTTCCTATAAAATTTTGCTAATATTTGCATTTCATTACAACATGTCTAAATAATCGTCGTTAAGTAAGTGATAATGATTAAGACCCAATTCCTTTTGCTAAGCTCTGTTGTTAAGGCATGTCTTGATGAAGTTTATCCTAACGTATTTATTGCACTTCGGATTATGCTAAAATGCCCCAATACTGTTGTCAGCGCTAAAAGGAGTTTCAGCAAACTGAAGCTGATCAAAACCTTCCACAGGTCTCATATGACAAATAGCAGACTATCCTCATTAGCCATGTTGTCAATTGAAGCTTCATGTCCGTGCTCTCTAGATTTGGATGATGTCATAAAGCAGTGGTTCTCAAACTTTCATAGTTTGTAGCCCCTTTCCAAAGACACCCCACACTTGTGGCCCCCTGCTCATCAATAGGGTTTTGCAATATCACGGCAGAGCTATTTAGTAAAGGCCTCTGCTCGTGACCCCCGGGGAACCGTTCCGTGGTCCCCAACGTTGGCCGAGGGCTCCGGTTGAGAAACCCTGTCATAAAGGCTTTTGCATGCCAAAGATTCGCTCCAAGTTGTTTTGATACTACTATGAAGTGATATTGTTTATAATATTTTCATGGTTATTGCTACGTGATGTTTTTTATGTGTGCTACTGTGCCACTATACAGTGATTTCTTTTGTTTTGCTGTATGACTACGGTTCCCCAGTTGAGTAGCCCTGCGAACGATAGATTAATTACAGCGACAACTTAATCATGACGAATAATAACGCTAATACAGCAACGCTTAAGAAATCGTTTTTTTTCAGAAATCACCATTAGGAGGGCACTTGTAAGGATTTTAGGGTGGGGCAAGAGTTGGGCTGCTACGGCACTGTTCATACCTATTTGTTATTGTTTGATGTTCAGCGTCATATCTGGATATAATTGTTTCGCATTATTTCCTTAATTTGCTAAATGAATGTGGTTATATTACTGATACGGAGAGATCAATGAACTGCTCAAGGAATTCCGTTTTTGACTTACCACATTCGTTTTGTTGTTTGCTCAGGCAGTGCCCAGAATCTATCCCCATGCCCCATCATTAAGTGAAACGTTTGGTGCTTAGAGGAAAAGTGGAATTAATTCAGGAGTTACTTTCTACGATTTAGGTGTGGTTACGAGGGGATGAAGAGGGCACAATTCCCTGCACGCCGAAAAGTCCCAATAATGTCATAAGCACTTCCTTCAATAAGGTACATTGGCTTCCGAAAGCCATCAGGTTCGAACACGGGGGCGCCAAATTTGCTTCTTTCCCCGGGCGTCATCTCGCCTTGTTACGCCCCTGGGTGTGGTGGATCTTCCAACAAATCCTAAGCCGAACTTACCCAGTCACAAGCCACTGATAGATATTAATTTTAGATAGGATATGTTACGTGAAAACGTGAAATTCTTCTTTAAAGTCATTTACCCAATTGAAGCTCATTAAATCAGCCGACAATTATTTTCTGCTTTTGTGGAATAACGTATATGATTTTTTGGGAACTAATTATTGCATACCCAAATGGTGGCCCTTCGGCTAAGTTTTGTCCCCCCTGGCTCAAACCTCTAGTTACGCCACTGGATTGGGCCATTTTGTCACAGACAGTTTACTTTTAACTGAGGCATCTTTTGAACAGCTTGTTTAACTACCATTCTATTTATATATCTTGCAGGGTATTGACGACATAGATGCAGAAGAAATGTCATCTGACGACCCCCGTTTGGAATTCATCTACGAGTTTTTGAGCACTACCCTGAAAGTCAAGCCTGACAAATGGAGAAAGACGATGACCACGAATGAAAACCGCAGTATGGTTCAGAATTTCTTCGATGACCCATCAGCTTTGTTGATAATGTTTTCTGCACCGGTAAGTTTGATGTCAATTTGCGTCTGTGTTGCACAGAGTGTTCAGACAAAATTCAAATTGTTCCCGCGTAGTTTTCAAACATCTTCAGTTCTTTTAAAATGATATTTTCCGCACTCGAGAGTCCAGCACTTGAGCAGATATTGCTACTTGATCTTTTTTCCGTTGATTAATTTTTCGTTCTTTACTGATTTGTGTGACAGCCGGGCGGTGCAGTGACGATATCTCGGGAATTCACAGAGGTTATGAAAAACAAGGCTGTGTACCTGATAAGAAAGCGCACCGTTCCAATACAGCGCGAGAACTTTCGAGGCGTTCTTGCTGTTGGCGACCTTTCCAACGCCAGTTTTGGTCATCTGACGGCGTTTGTTCATGAGGTATGAATGGGTTTTCATTGTGGCAGCTGGCAAGCTCATAATCGCTCGTAATGTTGGTAGAAGCAGGATAGTTTTTTTCCTCACGGCGCGTCACAACCAAACACCGTAACCAAGTAACGTAAATTTTATTAGCGCTCCCTACACAACCACAGGCTTTCATGAATGACTTGACACGCCCGCGCTACAAGAAAATAAAAGTGATGTGCTGTGCCGTTCGAAGCGTTGCAATGTTTAACTGGGATCGGTTGCATTATCAAATATAAACGGGATAAGCATGAATTGGAAATACAGGTTGACTTGAAAATCTAGTTTTGATGCGAGTCATTATTATTTGCGTAACTTACTAGCCTAACAAACCTGGGTGGGAACACTAGTGGAACGCAAGTTTACCATTTTGAGGCTCTTCACGAGCATTTGTACTGAACAGTGAGCAGAACATTTTGTTTCCTGAAGATTTTGTAAAAATTCCTTCATTTTAATGCTCAAAATGAAAATGACAGAGCGCTTCGGCTATTTGCGCATCGTATCGCAGTGTAATCAACTATCTATGCATAATCAGTGGGTGAACTGTTTCGCCGTTTATCTGCTCAAGATTGCTTTCACTTTGTTGGACAACACGAGGAACCACGTCAAGTGGCCTGGAGTTGTGTCGGAAGATGTTTCGCGGAATTTGAACTCTCTCATTGGTCGAGTGGATGTTTCCGAAGGTCTGGTGTCGGGGCGAATCGTCCTCCCGATGCCAGTTGAAAGCAGAGACATGTTGGTATCGGAAGCAGACGACGATGAGCAGAGGTTGCTGAATGGACGCGGGAGTTCCGCTTCAGACAGTCGGCCTTCTTCTAGCGGGAGTGACAGCCCCAGTCACAAGTGTGTAATGTTGCTTGCTGTAGTTTGGTTGAATGTTGAGTTTTGTGTAGACTTCGAGATGGGGGCATTTACGTCTGCACCGTTAGAAACAAACGCAAAGCGAAACAAAAAACACTTTGTCGAATTGAAATCATGGAGTACGCCGCAATGGAAATATCAAGTTTTTTGTCAACAGAAACAATTGCGGACGTGATTGCCCACCGAGATAGATTTCTGGAAACAAGGCAGTTTTTATGATAATTCCAGAGAATATAAACTTTTGTTGCGCACCGCGCGTTTTTCCTGTAGAACATTAATTGATTATTTTGCAACATGCGCCGGACTCACCGCTCATTTTACGAAGCAATCATATCAATTTTTCGGTAGAACTGAATGGTTCTTGTGGTTACCACGTTGTAAGGTTTAACCAAAAAAAGTACCGTTCAGACATCGTAAGATGTTCATGAGCTGCTTTTGAAAGTTATCATTTCTGCTGTTACCGCTTCCTTTACAAAGTTGAAACGGTCTCGTAAAAATTGTATTTACCGAAAGTGACATGCTCGCACGCGCGTACTCCAAGAAATGAAGACAAGTGAGAACTTGCTCTAATACACAGGTACTTGAGAGCACACCGTCCTGTCATTCACGCTATTGAGACAACTGTAATTGAATGGGCGCACCAGGTCGACGCGGTGGTGAAACAAGATTCTTCGGGGCCGGTTCTGGCTGGCAAGAATCCTTGGCCACAACATGAACTGAACTTTTGGAAAACCAAAGCTAAAAATCTGCAGTAAGTGTTGTTTCATCCGGGAATGCATTCATATGCAGCTTTCAGTCTGCTCTCACCACTCCAACTTCTTTCTGTGTGCTCTGTCTATTGTGATGCAGTGCGGCTGGCAACACGATGGTTTAATCGACAGAACATACGCATTTGTGTGCGGAAACTGCTTTTGGGATGATTAGACCGCATTTTAGTTAGATATTTCCACTTTTTCAGGCACATCCAGCAGCAGCTTGAGAATCCTAAGGTCGGCAAAATGGCTCGCCTTCTTCTAAGTACCAGCAGCAGCTACTGGCCAACACTGAAAAAGATTTTTGAAGATGTCAGAAAATGTACTGTTTTTTTGTATTTTATTTGGTTACAGTAAAATGGGCATGCTTTGAGCTCAAATAGCCGTTTTGTGACCTGTGATAAAATGGAACTCTTTGTCCGAAATTCGGCCATTCTTAAATCTGAAGTGAGTCAATTAGTACATACCCTTATTGCCAAATCACCAAATTTCGATGGTTCAAACCATTTACCTGAGCAATTCTTTCATGCTAATCATGGACGCTTGCGAACTTCATTTCATTGGAGTACAATGTTTGTTTTCATTATTACTAGCATTGGCCGAAACGTCTGACATAGCCAAACATCTGCAATCTCTACGGAGCTTAATCGAAGCAATGGAGCAGGCTGAGTTTGGCCAACTTCATTCCTACCTTAGCGCTTTGATGCGAGTTGTGGAGCTAATCTGGCAAAGCTCGGCGTATTACTGTAACGCTCCGCGTGTCATTGTATTGCTACAAGAAGTCAATAACATGCTCATAGATCAGGTAAGAGTTTGTTTGCATAGTTCATGAAACAGTTTACTCTTCGTTTGTTCATACACACGACATGGGTGGTGTTTATGATCATGTTTAAATCTATGTTTGCACTGAAGCACAGATTACTTAACTTTCTATTGCTGAAAGACGCTGAAACCATGCAAATCGGGCAGAGTTTTTAGAACAGCTTCATGGCTTAGTGTTTTGATTGTTTTCATTTTCTCTTTTCTCATCATTGTACTGTTACAAAGTAATTGCAGCTATAGTGTTTGTTGACAAAACAAAGAATAAAAAAAAGTATAGAGTTGGTTATATTTTTTTTTTCAGATAAATTTTTTTTTACAATGATTAACGTAGACTCCGCAAAACTCATTCCCAAAGCACAAAATGATAAGATATGCTGGAAATTTGGGGAGGTCATGGACCCCTTGCCCTCTGGTTACGCCTATGTATCTGACGCCAATCACGAAGGAACAAACACACAGCACGGAATTATGCCGCGTTGACTCAACACAAGTGGTAGAATGTGAGCAGAAAGGCGGTCGTAAGTTTGATAGATGAACTTTAGGGAGAGTTTTCAATGCTAAACATTGGGAAGAAAGGTATAGAAATCGGTAAATAAAAAATACATGTGTGACAAAAAAGGCAAACAAATCGGCAAAGCAGAATGAAAAATCAGTGAATATAGCAAAAGGGTACAATATTTACTTCACACGAAGGAATGGCATGGCATATTAGGAAGAAAGACTGTGGCCCCAAAATGTGACAAGAAAAGACCCACAGGTTAGGGTTTTATCATTCCCTACCTTCTGACTCCATCAAAGAAAGAAAAAAGTTTAAATGCGAAAGCAATGATTACCTACAAATAACCCACCACAACTGGACAAAAATTTTACCAATTACACCCATCGTGCCTAAGACAAAAACGCAAACCGAAGATTCATGAGAGCCTTGCAAGTGTTGTGCACATTGTTGTTGCTCTGGAAAACACAACAAACCCATCGTCCCAACTGTTTCACAAATCCTGACAAAAATATCTTTCCTTTTGTATCAAAAGCTGACATGTGCAAACTATGGTGTTCATGTGGCGGCTTGTGTGATTGATATGCCATTGTTGCGATCGGAGGGCCAGAGCCGCTAACACACAAAACTTCACACGATGTCAGCAAGCAACAATAGAGATCACGCGCCGTGATCACTCTATTACTGCTTGTCCACGGGTCCCGCCATATGCACATAGGTGGTATAGAGCCAGTGGTGTGTTTAAGGGGAGGCGAGTCGCCCCCCCTTTTTGGGGGCTCTCCTTGAGGTGTTACGCGCGTAAAGTTTCCTTATTTTTGATGAAAAACTTATTATTCACTCATATTAATGTACTACTAAGCAGATCATAAGTAAATACTCTGCTTTAGTGTTTCAAACGGCCCCCTACAGAAACTGTAATCTGCAGGTACTTTGCTTTCAAAGGGGACCCCAACAGCCACTGAAATGTGTAAGTACTCTGCTTTTAAACTTCACTGAAGGGGCCCCTAAAAGAAATTATAATGTGTCAGTACTCTGCATTCAAACCCCCACCCTACAGAAACTGCAATGTGCTGGTACTTTGCTTTCAAAGGGGCCCCCAACAGAAGCTGCAATTTTAAGGTAATCTTCTTTCAAAGGGGCCCCCAACAGCCACTGAAATGTGTAAGTACTCCACCTTTAAAACTTCATTGAAGGGGCCTTAAAGAAACTGTAATGTGCAAGTACTGTGCTTGCAAAGGGGCCCCCAACAGCAACTATAACGTGTGAGCATCTTGCTTTCAAAGGGGCACCCAACAGCAATTATGATGTAAAATCCATGCTTTCAAAGAGGCCCCAACAGGAATTGTAATGTTTAAGTACCTTGCTTTCAAAGGGGCCCGCAACAGCAATTGTAATGTGTAAGTACCTTGCTTTCAAAGGGGCCCCCAGTAGCAACTTTAATGTGTAAATACCTTGCTTTCAGAGTGGCCCCAACAGCAATTGTAATGTGCAAGTACTATGCTGTCAAAAGGGCCCCCAACAGCAATTGCAATGTGTAATTACCGTCCTTTCAAAGCGACCCCTCTACCACTTCCAATAAGCAAATACAGAAAAGCTTCAAACCAACTTCTATACATAAAAAAATTGTGGGTTAAAATTTCTTTCAAAAAGTTCTGAAAAGACCCTACGAAATAAGAGCAAATAGGCCTACTTATGCCAAATGATAACTTTTTATACCAAATGGTGATTTTTAGAGATTGAAGTATTTGCTATATTGATTTTATGAAAATGCCACAGATGAACAAAAAGTAGTCTTTTTTATGTCTCTGAGTTGAAAAGGTTAGACAAATTTCTCATTTCTTGTGATAATGTACCTTAGTGAACATTTCCATCAGAAAACAAGACAACATGCAATTGTTATAGCAGGGCCCACACTACATCTTCAAGTTATAGGACTTTTTCTTAGTTTACAAAGTAATTTTGTATTATTGCTGTTGCGCTGCAGAGATTATTAATAAGCAAGGCTACATTCGTGCTTCTTATCACGTAGCAGAAATGGCAATTTTTGAGTATTATGAATACTCATTTTTTCTTCAGATATTTTAGGTGTTTTTGGTGGTTTGATTTAGCCTACGCATGAAGTCACAGGTTATTTGAAGCTTGACTAGTAAATGATTGGTTTAAGGTAGGCCTGGTAGGTGATGTTTTAAGCTTTTTTGCCAGCTCTTAGCCAGTATAACTTGAACCGTTTTTTCTTAGCACAGATTTAATCAATTGTGTAGGCTACTTGCTGCAGTAGAAATGTTTTCGATAAGGTACATGATGAAATATTTCCAACTTTTGCACATTTTTCAAACAACTAGTGTCGATGCAAGATTAGGGCAGCCTTGACTCATCCAGCCTCAAAGCTTTTCAAAACAAGTCTCTAATTGGATGCTTTTCTATGCTACATTCTTGCAGTTAAAAGGATGAAATTGAAAACAAATTTATTGTTTTAAATCTTCTTGGTTGTTTTTTATAGTTTCATGGATTCCACACAGACATGAATGCGAACAAATTCAGGATACCAACTACCAAGTATTTTTTCAAAGGGGGGAAGGTGTGAAACCTTCAAAGGGGTAAACTGTAGTTTATTGATGGTGAATGCGGAGAAATGGGAAAATACAGAAGTGGGGGCGATGCCCACTTGCTATTGCCTAACTTTTATGTGTTGCCAGCCTTGTCTTCCCAACTTTCAGTGTTTTCAAAGTTGTGTATCATGAACACCCTTTTGCATTTTCTCCTTCTGCTATTTCAGTTATGCCATAATCTCAGGAACATATCCTTTGGTGGCCGTATCTTAGGCAAATCAAAAGTTATTATGACGGATGGCTAAGTATGATGACGTCATCAGAGGGCCCCCCTTTTTAGTCTTGCCTCGGGCTCCCAACCTTGAACCCACCACTGTATAGGGCACATCCCATTTGTGGTGCATCGCAAATGCGATGCCGCGCCGACCGAGCGATTGCAGCTCCAGCAGCAGTATGTTGACCAAACAGTAAACAAATTTTCTCAGAGATTTTCAGCACAACGAGGTACTCGGAGCATAAAAACAGATAATAGGGATGACAACAACCATAAGGCCTGTCGCGACACTATTCGGTGTTCCATGACATCATAAATAAGCCACCCGATTTATGAATCTTACACTGTTACTTTTGTAGAACAACGCAGTTTTGACTCTCTGGACACCTGTGAAGATAAACGACTTACTATACGTTCGAACTAATATTCAAAGCATGATCCTCCCTCGCAGTGGCCGCTCGTGGTGAAATTGGCTGGGAAGGATGCGAAATTCATCTCTGGTTGAACATATGGGATTGTCGCCCTGCTTGTTTTCATAATTAGTGGCGTTTCCAGTCACTCCAGGAGTCCTTATCAAATTCGTAATTTGCAGTTGTCCTTATTAATACATAGAAAAAATTCACTTCAGTTTCATGAAACCAAACCCAAACCCTAAAGCGTAAACACGAACACAAAAAAATTAAACCGGCCCCATCAAAAGTATGACGCATAACCACAGCCACCAAAGCTGCAAAGGCGAGAGTCGAACTCAGTACCACTCGTACACCAGACTCGGAACATTTCGCTAGACTACTTAGGCGTTATGGTTAACAAAACAAAGCTTAGCATTTTATTCAAACCGTGTCATGGCGGCAGACCAAGGCTAGAGCCACTTTCTTTGAGCTGGTAAACTCCTTTAATCATATTCTTTCAAATGAAGTTTAAATTTTCCAAAAAATCCGAACAGTTTATGATTTTACACAAAATTTCTGTTTTTTTAACTGAATTGTTATGCTTTTCCAGTAAAAGTTTGTATCCTGAATCAATTACAGCTGCAATAGTCACCTTACCAAAATATTAAAGGTCTTTACTTAACGCTTACTGTATAGGCTTACCAGATTTCTCAGGCTTCAAAATTTTCACATTTCAATGTTTTAAATCAGTCACATCTTTTGTTGTCCAAGAATGATATCCACCAACTACTGCCGTACATCTTCAAACGCCAAACCTAGACAGCTCATCAGCTTAGCCTACAGTTGCAAGCTGCACTGGTGGAGATAAACGAGGAAGGGCTGTATTTTCGCAGCCCGAGATTGGCGACTAGATTTGAATCTGATGCCGCCAATATCGCCAAAGTACTAGTAAAAGCATTGTTAAACTTAATTATAAAATGCAATATCCAAGAAAATGAGGTAGTAAAAAACAGTGAAGATCATATTTCCTCCGTTTTTTCTTTAAAAATTCATCGTCAAATTATCAAAAACGCTTTGCGATAGGCGGATATACCACCATGTTTTTTGTAGCCAATTGTTTGGTTTCTTTCCTTTAGGGCTGTGCCGAAGACAGCCCCGAAATCGCCAAATTCATCGGCAAGTGTGTTGAAAACGTCATCGCATAAGCGGCATCGTTGGAAATGAGCGAAAACATTGTTTTTTTGGATTCCTAGGAAACGTTGGTACACGAAAAGCGGAAGTGCTAAATAGCCTTATAATAAATACTACGGCCAAAGCAAACGATACAACTGACATCTTGCAAACGTTTCGATAACAACTGTTATCATCTTCAGTGCATAGCAATAGA
>Ga0210059_1004848_pt1 | contig 21687 bp, 15 predicted proteins | sample Ectturendosymbi2_FD_188042 | JGI IMG/M metagenome (GOLD analysis project Ga0210059, IMG submission 188042) | Ecteinascidia turbinata endosymbiont from Florida, USA - Sample 2 (SPAdes) (version 2) | ecosystem: Host-associated > Tunicates > Ascidians > Unclassified | place: Key West, Florida...
CTTTATTAAAAATGACTTATTCTTGCTTATCTTAACAATAAAATAACCTGTAAAAAATAACAAACAAACTTTATGGTAGTATAATTCACTGTCGAAAATGTAAAGTTTCTACCTTATGTGGTTTTTGCGATATAAAGATTTTTAATGTGTGCAGGACTTTATGGACACCCTGTATGTTTTAACCATGATAAAGCCAATTCGGCAGATTTCCCCGGTTAAAAAACAGTTAAATCAATGTCAGGGGCGTAACGAGGTTAGATGGCGCCCGGGGCAAGAAGCAAGCTTGGCGCCCCCATGTTAGAACCTGAGCTCTTTCGGAAGCAAATTCACTGTATTGAAGAAAGTACTTGCAACATTTGTGGGACTTTTCGGCGCCCCCGCAGTGATTCAGCGCCCGGGGAATTGTGCCTCCTTGCCCCCTCGTTACGCCCCTGGTCAATGTAAATGTAGCAGATTTTGATATGTGTATACCAGAACAGCCATATTTGGTGGATGTTCTTTTTGTAATAGGCTAGATATTTTGTGGAATTATGACATGTCTAATGCTTGGTTTCAAGAATCAAGTGATTGGAAATTGTGGCATGATGGTACATGTGTATTTTCATGAACTACTGTATGATTTATTGTTTCCGGCATTCGTAGGTAGCCTATTTTCTATTAAGCCTTTTCAAGCAAAAGTAAATGGTAACATATTTTGTTCTAGCTCTGGCTTCAGGCACAAAACCTTGTATACCAAAGTGCAAAAATGAGTAAGAGTGTTTATAATTTAAATGTGTTTGTTTTTCTAAAGCACAATAGTTGTTTGTTGCTTTATATGCTATAATTAGCACCTTATTCACGAGCACCACTTTTTTGCCAAATTACTCGTCTAGCAATATCAAAACCAACAGCATTCAGCCTGTATCAGCATGTTTGGCATTTTTTGAAGCGATGTGGCATTTTTGTTCACTTGGACCTGGCAACCCTGATTTGACTTACAAGTAGTAGGCTACGGTGCAGATGTTTGGTTGTGCTGATAAATCGCAGAAAAGGAGGACGATCTTAAGTTGTCGAATCCCTGAAAGCCTGCTAGACATAAGTAGATAAGTAGGCGATAGACGGTCAGTAGCCTGCGAACAGCTCAGAAGACGAGGCTAGCGCCACGTGCTTCACGGTAAGAGTGCGATGTAGGCTGCAAGGTAGTGGGAACAGGCACCTTCAGGCAAGCCAAGTCATCAGTCAGCCGAAAGAAGAGTCTTCAATGCGACGTCCCGACAGCAACAGGACGTTAGGAAGCCAAAAAAGAAACATTGGAATACAGTATACACGATATGCGTGACCCACAGCAGTGATGCGGAAGCGGTCCTTTTTCTGTGGAAGCGGAAGCGCGAAAATTCTACCGCTTCCGCTTCCACAGGTTATTTGACTTGAAGAGTGACTTGGCGAAAAATTTTGTCCATTTCCCAATGTGGATTAAACGGTGAAGTTGCACTATAAGTCTGAATGAACGTACGATACCAGTAGCGCGAGAGAACGAGATAAAGCATAACTAGCATCCATGGCGTTCTTCGTAGAAGGCCAAGTCATCGTACAGCTTACCGATTTTATCGGAGGCTGACTTTTCAAACCTGGCTGGTGTCTACTAAAATGGTAACAGTTTGAAAGTACAGCAATCTCCCGGTTATGTTCGCAACTTGAATCTGAGCTGTTTGTGCGAACTTAGCAGTTGTGCTTTTAACTGCCTCAGCAAACAGATGCTGATCATTAGGGCTAATGTTTGGAGACTGATTGATGCTTTGACTGAAGCTAACTATTCTTTTCAGCAAGGCATATAGTATTCACTTACATTATGCTATTCACTTCACAATGTTAGGCAAAGCCAAGCGTTTATTTGAGTCAAATCATCCAACTGATCCAAGTTAACGAAACATCGCACGACAGTACGGAGTGAGGCTGTTGCAGGAAAGTCTGTGCGAAGCGGGGATTTATGTGCAAACGTTATTTGCCTTAACGTCTGAAGACACACACACACAAAAGTTAGTGCGTCTGTCCGCAGATTAACAGAGCTGGATAGTAAGTTACTTCTTTGTATTGATAACATACATCGAGCAAACTGCCCCTTCCACCTTCACTAACCATTTTGAAAGCAAACGAACTTGTTGAACAATTATATCAAATCGTGAACTTTAGCAACATAATGTTTCGTGTTTAACATTTTTATGACCAGTTGTCATGTTTGATTTGCTGTAAATGCCAATAACTTGCTGAAAAAGTTGAATCCAGATATTTTCATAGCTTGTGAGAACTTAACTTAGATATTCCTGCACATATGTGTTTGCCAACTTAGTCTAAAAAGCTTTTGTCATTTAAAAAAAAGTTTGTCAAAAACCTTGCGTTCTAGAATTGAAAATGCATGACAATCAAAGCGCTTTGAAGAAACCTTAAACGGTACGCTATACAATTTAGCTTGATACTTGTTATGCAAAGACAGTGGTTCTTAACGGGGGGTACCAAACACAGAAACAGGGAGTACGAAGCGCCAACATTTTTAGGCATAGCCTACACGCCCTGAAAATTTTAAAGATGTGTTGTCGATTGTTGTGATTGCAGTAAACTTTGTCAGAGGCCACACCTTGAATCACGGTCTGTTCAGAGTGTTTTGTAACTAAGTTTAAGCTCAACACAATGCTCTTTACTACACGAAAGTGCCGCTGCTATCCTGTGTTCGAGTGCTTATTCGTGTTCATGAACAGCGCAAAGAAATCGAGCAGTTTCTGAGACACGAAGGTAGTGGCATAGCAGAGCACCTTGAAAACGTGTTCATTATGTCTCTCGCATTGGCTACCTTTCAGATATATTCAGCCACCTCAACGACTTAACACCTCCATCCAGGGAACGCCAAAGAACATAATCAAAGCTAGGGAAAAGATTACTTCCTTCACTAACAAACTTTCAAGCTGTATTTGTCTCATTTGATCAGGCAACTATGCTAATTTTCTACAACCTGATGTAGTTTTCAATGAAAAGATATCCTAACCCATTGTCATTAAAATATAAAAGCATTTGCAGGTGTTATACGGCAGTCCTTCCACAGAGACTTTCAGGCAGGATTTCTGTTTCACACTGTTGGATGCAAGACCCATTTATTTTTAACCTAAATCCTACGGATGACAGTGGTGGAACGGTGGAAGATCCAGTTGACATGAAAGCCAGTAGAAAAATTAAAATGAATTTCCATTTAATGCAGTTAGATACTTTCTGGTGCATGCAACTCAACGCTTCCCCGCAGTTAGCAACGGCAGCTTTGAAGTGCTTGTGCCATTTGCAACAAATAACTTATGCTAAAGCAGTTTCTCAACTCTCTTACACCTCAAACGTAAGGCCAGGAATGTTTCAGAGCCCGATGAAGACATGCGAGTGACGCCCTCAAACAAAGAGCCTCACTGCAGCATGATCATTGAAAAAAATAACAAAAGAGCCATGTTTGATTGTTGGTGTACCTTACTGTAATTTCATTGGATTGTTATATCGTTGCAATGAAATTCTGTTAGTATCAATTACTATTTGATTTCAGACAAGGGGTATGAGAAAATTTAACGAAAGCTCAGGGGGTACGAGTGGGTAGAAAGGTTAAGAACCACTGGGCTAAGGTCAGGTTGTTGTAAGAGCTGTTGGTATTGATATGTGTTGAAGACAGTTTTCTAGGTTGTGTTTTTTGTAAGAGCAGAGTAGCAGTACCGTGCTGACAGATACTAACTTATACGATCATTTTAACTAGTAATGTGCGCTTGTAAATCACAAGCTGATGGTTTTGATAGTCATGCTTGTCAGCAAGTTCATAGATGAAATAGAGCCCAGGCTCTGTTGGAAGCGGAAGAGGAAACGGTAGACGAAATAGCCGCTTCCACATCCCTGATCCACAGGCTAGCTACGCCATATAACTGTCCCCATTTTTTCTCTATGAATCAATGATTGCAGCTCTGCTTTAGTCAAAGTTACATCAGATAGCCTATAAGAATTGAACTATCAGCTATCAAGCCGAACTTTTCAGAATTGTTGCTGTCCAGAAAACAAATACATTGCTCTCACTAAGACGTGCTTGTTGAATTGTTTACGCTTTATGGTTACTTTTATTGTGCATAATTTTGTTTACATTACGAAACCTTAATAACGGAAATTTGGGTGAAAAAAAGCGTCTATGTTTACTTGGCAATTCTGGCGGGGATTCCTTGTCCACTTAAAATAACCTTGCAATGTTCCGCAGACAAAAAAATTTTGGGAACCACTGATATAGGCCATTTTGCTGAAACATCTTCATCAAAAAGATCGTGGCGCGGTTGACTGAGCACGTTGACCACTGCTCAGAGGGGCCCCGCGCCTAGGTCTTACATTAGGCCCCGCACCGGCCAGGGCCGGCCCTGAGAGGAATCACAAGAAAATGCAGAAACTTTGAGGCGCCACGAAGCATAGGGAAGGTTTTGGTTGCTATGGAAAGGCAGTACTGATGAGACGCATACAGGAATATCTAGAAACACTAGAACCGTAGTTTCACCATGGAGTTTCTTGATACCTCTGGTTTCACCAAGCCATCTAGTTGCTTGTTATTGTGACGTAGTTATCTGCTTGAAGCAGCTTCATTGCATCATAATAAAAGTTCCAAATAATTGAAGGCAGCTGGTACCTGGTCCTGGTGTTGCCAAATTTAAAGTGTCATAAAGAAGATTAAGTAGTTTTGAAAAAGAAGGTTTAAAACCTTTCATCTCGAAAAACTGTTGGTGCTGACGTCAAGTTTTCCAGAAAATCCTTAGTCGCAATTTCCAGGAGGGCAAATGCCCTTCCTCCCTGCGGACGCCCATAAGCCAGACGTATAGTAAAAAAACGGCTCGTTACAACTTACTAAAATGAAGAGCGAATGTAGATCATAAAAGATCTGGCACGAATGTAGATCATAGGTTTGTCCGAGAAAATGGGGACGACCGCGTTAGACATGGAGGACAAGGGCGTGCCGAGGTTAGATGGCGGCCTGGCAAGAAGCAAGTTTGACGCTCCCATGTTAGAACCTAAGGTCTTTCGGAAGCAAATGTGCTGAATTGAAGAAAGCTTTTGCGAAATTTTTAGGTCTTTTCGCGCCCCGCCAATGATTCGGCTCCCCCCAGTGGCTCGGCACCCGGGTCATTGTTCCCAATTTGACCCACCTCGTTACGCCCCTGATGGAGGAAGCAAGTAGAAGAGGATATTAAAGGGATTGGGTTGCGGAAAGAAAACGCCTTTAATCGATCAAGACGGAGAAATGGTGTGAGGTTAATTCGTGTCAGAAAGGAGGTAAATCCGGTCACCCCCGCTGAACGGGGACAAAACCGGATTAAAACTGAAATACTACTACTGGTCAAATAATGAAATTGGTATAAAGCTTAAAAGTCCAGCTCTTGTGGCAACTGCGATTTGAAAATTAAAGTTGCTGAAAGAATTGCTGTAGTTTTAGCACACACAGCCACTAAACGCCCTCTGACCGAAGCGCGGCAGTGATAACATCAATTTATGGGAATGGCAAAAAAAGAATAAATAGCGGTTGAAGTCAATCAGCGTGTCGCAGTTGCTATCAATCAATGAAGGTACGTTAACTAACAGATAAACACACGGTGTAAGCAGAGTTGGATATCAGGGGAAGCAAATGAGGCGGTCGCTTACGAGATGCCGTGGGGCCCCTTCGAGATTTTGCACTTAGTTTTTGCATTGTTTCGTTGAAAAGATTATGAACCACTTTAGACCACACTTTATAAGCTCTGAATCAAGTCATATGTTTTTCAAAATAAAGCAAAAATTATGTGCAAATGTTCCAAAGGAGCCCCTCAGCAGCCATAATATGTACTTACTAGTCATCCAGTTATTTCTTATTTTTACGGCACTTTATGCACAGTATTTATTGCCGCATGTTGATTCATGTTGCAGGTAGACGTGGTGCGATAACCAGGCCCGTAGCCAGGTTTTAAGGTTCGGTGGGGAAAAATAAATCTTAGAGGGCAAGATTTTTTTTATATGTTTAAAACAAATTTTCCTGGGTACAACACAATTTGTGGGGCACTGCCCCCCGTGGCTACGGGCCTGGCGATATCTGAATGTGATCAGTGGTGATTCGCGAAAAGCATAGTTTGAAGTAACCTGTTCTGTTAGAGTTACCGAAAAATCCTGATAAACTGAAGCACAAGAACGAATCGCCTGAAAACGTCGAAAAAATGCGAAAATCTAGTCACAAAGAGATCAGTAAGTGAAATCCCTTAAATGCCTCCAGCTATACATTATCATATATCTGATATATCACAAGATTAAGAAGATTTGTGGTGTATGTAGTGTTGCTCCGTAAACATCATGACTACAAGGAATATAAACTTTCTGCTGAGGCAAAGACATCTCTTTCATGAAATCACGTGCTTTATACTGTCCTCAAGATCGCCTGAAAATTTCCAGGAAAATTATTTTAAATGTAAGTTGCACAATTATTCCAAAGCTTCGTTTCCAACAAGACAATGTGTAACTGGCCGAGCAGAGATGCACATTTATCGTAACTGGTGCATTTTACAGAATGATGAACTAGAGGTTTGACATCTGCAATCGCAAAATTCTACAGCACGCAGAAAATCGATTACAACCACAGCAGGTAGTCCTGCGTGCAGGTTCCATTGTCCTATTTCAGAAGCATGCAAAAATCGTTGAACGTTGTATAAAGTTACTGCCACCCTTTGATCTGCATCTGACGACGGTTTAGGACTAGTTACTCATTATCTAGCCCGCAGCTATCTTTTCAACAGCCTCTGCGCAAAGACTGATCTGATTTTATGACGACATTTGTGAGTTCATTGCATTAGTAGCCAAGAAATGTTCTTCAGCGCAGTCTGTATGGTTTTCATTGTTTTTTTTTAAAGCAGAAAGCAATGAGTTGCGTCGATAAGGCAAAGCATTGCCTTGTGGCGGCTCAGTGTCCGTGTGTTACTCTCTACAGTTAAGGGTATAAGTTATGAACGGATTGTACTGTAACTTTTGCAGATGTGAAATTTCAAACGTGGGTTTCTGCGAATTCTGTCAGGACTGGTGCAATGTAAATTTTGGATATATGCAGTCTCCTTGTCTGTACGTAAATAGACATACTGCCATGTTTCTCGGAAAACAAAATATGGACTTTTAACAGTTTCACGTAATCATGAGTATCAGTGGGGAACATCGGAATAATTTTATGCCCGAAGAAGGGAGATCTATTCATGGTTAGTTTAAACTGCTATTTTATACCTATTCATCGTAAGATTAAAGCAGTAATAAAATGAGGTTCATCTCTTTACATGTGATGGTATTCTTTTAAGTTCACTGCCTGACATATTACTGGACTGACCTAACAATTCTATCAACAAACAACTGCTGCCCCTGGTATCTGGTTAAGTTGTGATGAGAGATCAGGTTAAGCAACACATTGCCTTTACAATCATCTGCATACGTGGTGACATAAGCTTATGCTGCAACAAGCCAACAGCCTTTCGTTCTTCGGTAATTGTTAGCTGTAGGTCTTTATTACCCCTTTTCTTTGTTGTTACGAGAACTTCAGTAAATGACAGCTAGTAACCTGTCCCAAGATTTTCTTTCTAGCCTGTTAATGATACTGTACAGAAAATACGCATGAAGTGCAAGCAGTTATTATCTTATTAACACGCCCTTTGTCGTTAAATGCAGTACACCTGTTTCTGTTTCCCTCCACTAATGGCACTAGTATCAGTGACGAATTCGTAGCTCTTGTAGGTTACACAACGTTTTGCCAATGTGAAAAGAAATTAGGAAAGTAGCTGCAAACGTCTGCGAATGTTAGTACCAGTCATTTGTGTCAGAACCGTCGCCAAAATATAGTCTTTATCTTGAATGCAAAAACATGCGTTTTAGCGCAGGATTATCTTCCTGAACGCAAAACCGTAGGTTTAGGCTCGCCCGTTTTCAAAGACAGTTTGAAATTTAATAAATTGTAGTAAACTTTGATCTGATTTTTGTACGTAAAGTCGTCTGTTGCAAACCTTGAGAATCCTCAGAGATTTCAGCAGTACAAAAAAATATAGATTGACCAACATTTTTTCATTCGCTATTAATCTTGATGTATTTTATTTTTCAGATATGGCCAGACTTGCTTGCTGAGAATATTCTTTGCAACTTTGTTGTCGTCTTTGTGTTCTTCAAATTTACTAAAATATAATATTCTCAATTAATTTTCAGAATATTTCAACGTGCGCAAGGCTTTCAAAACGTTGCAGCCGCTTCTCAGAATTATTTTTTGATGTTGAAGCCGTTTCCCAAAATTCTCCGTTTCTCAAATTCTTTTCTGGATGCATTTGAATTACGAAATAAGAGCGCGGGGTGGATTCGGTATCATCTTTCCCAGCCAAAAATCAGGAGATTTCCACTTTTCCTCAAAGAAATCCGTTCATGATAACAAACAATCAAAAAATGCTATAATTCTCTATCTAAACGATCACATTGTTGCGTAACGAACTGATCTTAGTTGCTATGGCAGACTTTATCTTTGTGTGTTGCTGCTGGTACGTCCACTGTTGACAGGTATGAACTTAGTAAAAATCGCTGTATTTTTCAGCTCAATATCTATCCAGCAATTTTAACTATTGTTCTTCTATGTTTAGGTAATCCACAACCAAAAAGTTCTTCACCAGGTCAGGCAGACAACATCAAAAAATTCAAACTTCCTCTGCGAAAACTATTCTTCCCTTCAGGTTGGAAAGTCATTGTACCATTTTTTGCGATTTCCAAGTACAAAAACTGTTGCGTTTTTGAAAATAATAATTGAGGTTATTAGGAAAGCGTAGCATCATCCGACAGAAATGCTTGGATTTCAATTTTCAGATCACGCTTTCTGCCGCATATGCTTTAGTTATTCTTTTCCACTAACTTTATGACTAAAAGTACGATCAGAGCTTATTGAATTCTATTCAACTTTTATATCTTATTGTCAATGACGAGAGCCTAAGCTTATGTTTGGACCTGAACTTACGGGGTAAGCTAGGCGAGGGTCTGAACTTCCGGAATAACCTCCTCGTCATTACCCTCGTGGCTTCAGAACCGGCGCCAGACAGTCTTCAATGGGGGGTTTACGTTTGTGCAGGTGGGCTTACCGGGGTTTTCCGGAAGGCCGCCCATGGGCGCTTATTTTAGGTGGGCGTTTATATGGTACTAATATTTCAGTTGAATACTATTTGTACCTGCTCCCCGACACGGTACGTCCAACGTTATACAGAGTTTGAAAATTATTTGGATATTTGTCCCCACGCTCCAGACTACATTGTACGCCATTATGACATACAACGTAAAAAGCCATTATGACATACAAGATGATTCACAATGCTTTAGCGAATAAAGTTCAGACACAGGCAATATGCAACTGCCGCATAACAGCCCGGGCGGTTATTTGGTCCACGTCTTATTTTCCCATTGTGTCTATTTTCCTATTAACGGCCCTGGGCGGCCTTCCGGAAAACCCCGGTACCATTGAAAGTTTGATAAAAATTCGACTGATTTATAGTGTATCATATTTGAATTTAGGGGGGCTTGGTGCTTTGTTTGGGGGGCTAAGAGCCCACCAAAGCCCCCCATGGCGATGGGACTGATAAGGTTGGTTAAGACCCCGTGAAGCTTGGTCTGTTCACAATATTTTGACGCCGTAGTTTCAACAAACCCTGCTATACTCAAGATTTATAGCGATTATGATTGACAATATTAGAAATGAGCAGCACGCACTCTTTCTCGAGTGTAGATGTAACGATCTTACTTTCTGCCTCCGCATCCACTCCAAAAATCATGTAAATATTCAAGTCTCACTCTGCCTGGACTCCGCCAAGTTCTAAATTCTACAGCAACATGTACGCATATTGCTTAGCAGCCTTGCTTGATGTAGTTTCAACCTGCATGTATAACTTCTTTCTGTTGAAACCGCAAAAGAATACCTCGTCTACGAAACAACATGAGTAGCAAAAAGAACAGAATACCTCGTATGTTTGCTTTGTAGCAGTTTAAAGATTCCTTTTTATCCTGTTGCAAAACAATAAGCTCTCTTCTAACCGGGCTCAGCATGCATGCACCACTGCAAAACATCTTCTTGTAGCCTAGCAGTTTTTGCATCTTTACTGTTAACTTTGTACTTTTGCACGAAATATGCACCCTTGCCACAATGCTCTCAAGTCAATGATGATAAGCCTAGAATTTTAAGTAAGCCTGAATCGATGGTTGTCCATGTCAACAACAACTTCCTTTCTGTAGTACTGCAGTACTGTGTAATAAGTCAAACATGGATCGTCGCAGGCTAGATAACATGACAGAATCCTGGTAGGAACCAACACTCACATGCAAGCCAATAGCAAACAACGCAACTAGGGTTCGTCTATACAGCAGTGGTTCTTAACCGGAGGGGCGCGCCCCCCCAGGGGGGTCGTCAGTAAATTTCCAGGGAACATGGAAAGTTTGATCAATAAATTTACCAAAAGTACGTTTGTTTCTACAGCTTTATTTAAAGTCAGGGGGACGTGAAACAAAGGACGATTACTAAGGGAGGCGTCGTAGAAAAAAGGTTAAGAACCACTGGGCTACAGTGACAAGTTGAAAATGAGGAAATAAACAAATTCCTCCTCCGCTCGGCGCTCCGCCGCCGCAAAAAACAACTCCGCATTTTGTCCACCTCTGCTAAGTACGGAAGGCGAGATTTATTTGAAAATATTGTGTTTTTAAACTGCATGAATGCGATTTAGATTAGAACGTTTGACTTTGCACCGCTTGCGCGTTTTTGTTCTTAAAAAATCAGTGTTAGTCGCAGTGAATCAAAACGCAAGATCATAAGACTTTTTCACTCCAAGACTTCCGATTGCAGGCAATGGATATCGCAACCAATTCGCGATATCAGTTTGATGAATCATATTTTGGGACCGTTTCCTGTTTGGATAAAAAAGTATACTATAGCGAGTCACTGTCGCTTGTGTTGCGAGGCAAAGTAGGCAGTTTCACGAGAGCGATATGCCCACATAACATTACCATTGTGATATTTTGTAAATTGCGTCTGTTGTGACATTATCTCTCTCCAGTCACGCTATAGTATAATTCGAAAACCAGTTCCACAACCCAGCCACAGACACGAATTTAGGGTCAGTTTTGGCAAATTGTCTTGATTAGAGCCAAATTTTGACAAATTACACGTTTTCAGACGTTACTGAATTTCAATAAAAATGTTTTGGTCGTTTAGACTTTTTAGTGAACTTCATGTATTGTTATTGGACAGCCATGCAACACCCTATGGCTAACAATGCGTCAGACTGGCACTGAAGACCTTCAGATAGTCATATTATGCGGTTGTCGTCAACCTTCAAATATTGTTTCACTTGCAGTTGCATCAAACTGCAAATCGCAAAAAAAGAATTTTTGGAGCAAGCTGTTGTGCTTGATAGATAGCCAGTGGCGTTCCGAGGTAAGGTGTCCGGGACAGAAAACGCCTTTGGGGGCACCATGTGTACGCTATGCAATCTAGGCATAATCATATGGAAGACGTTTTGTCTGAAGAAAGGAAACGTGTTGCTCTGTAAATCTATAAAATCTAGATGGCACTTTCCAAAGTTTTTAAAGAACCGTCTCCATTGCTTTAGAAATTTCCTCACAATTTCTGCAACTCTCTTCAAAAGGACAAAGAATTCTTTTGTCTTTCTGCACCCCTAAGCACTAGGCATCAAGGGGCATCGCCCCCTCTCTGTCCTTCAGTGAACCAGTTTTGACAACATCTGAAATTTCACCCCTGTTGTGCATTGTTTTGAGAAAATTATAACTTTTAGTTTGGACCATTTCACTTCAAAGTTCGGAACGTTCGTTGAAATTGGTCTGTGTGCAGCAGCAGACAAACTTCTAAGCCTGCGAAAGAACGCAGTAAAAACTGCAGTAGTTTATTTCATGAAAGCGCATGGTCCATCAGGTAGGGTTGGTATGAAATCTTAGCATGAGATTTTTCTGTGATGAAAACATACTTGAAAACTTTTCGGCAAAATTTACCAAAAGTTCATGCGTTCTATACAAGACCAACTGCAAAACTATTGAGTCACGTCCACGGCAGGAGTTTGATGAGAATATACACAAAGTCAGGCAAAACTTCCTTTTTTCACACACAGCAAAAAGTAGTTGTCGTGCAAAACCTTCTGACGCTGTTATGCTATTTTTACTGCGTAAATAGGATCCGAAACCAAAAATCTTCAAAACCGCATTTTTTCTTGGTTTCAGGCTCTTCAGCGTTGCCAGGCACCGTCAGGGACGCACCAAAACTTTTGAAAAAGTGCAAAACATCTTTGCAAACCAAAAAATATGAAGACGCAACAAACGTTGCCGCAGAACTAACTCGCCTGATTGGAAAGTACATCGACACAACGGCAGAGGACGTGAGATTGTTCGGAAAGAGCCTTCGGTACGACGAATGCTTCCTGGAATCGATCGTGGTGTTGGCCGTTGCGTCCGCGTTGAGCAAGACAATCAAAAATCCTGCGGAAAAATTGCAGCAGGTTCAAATCTGCGCGGGTGAGATTAAAAATACAAACAAAGCGATGATCGACGATGATGCCAATTCGAAAGTGATCGTGAAAGAGTACGCGTTGCCACTCATGCGTGGCGATCTGCGTCACGTTGAAAACATGACGGCGGCGAGCGAACAAAACAGGTGTCTCGCAGAAAGTTGGATTCTTCATCGCATCGAGCTCAGCCTGCATTTGGTCGGTGAGTTGCCAGAACAAGAACAAACACTGCTCGACGCTTTAAAGCGCATGGATGAAGTGTTTGGACAGGGCAAAGACAAATATCAAATTTATGGACACTTGCTTAACAACCTCGGTTACGTGTTCCACCAAACATGCCGTCACGAAGCGGCGGCGTGGTATTTCAAACAATCGGCAAGTGCCGTGAAAGTTGCGATTGACTATGATGATGAAAAGGAGAGAAAGCAAGATGTGCAACAAAGTGAAAGAAATTTCAGAAGAGCTCAGAAAAAAACCGATCAGTTGGTTTTTTTATAAAATTGTACGAATTTCTCGGCAGTTTGAATGAAAATTAACGGGTGAAAGTGCTTGGCACTTTTAATCAAGACTTCTTCAAAAATTGTTTTCAAATCAGAAGAAATTTTTCATATTTTACTGTGATTTCGAGCAATGGTCATCTCATTACGCGATTCTCGTCTGTAAAAACGTACAGTAGTTCAGTTCAGTTTATTTTTGCATCCCGACCAAACACAGAATACTTCATCAGGAGTACAGGGGCAGGAAGCGACGGCCGTAGCTGTCATTTAAGTCACTGCCCCCATCAGTAGCTTACAATAATAGGCGTACGAAACCAGGTGTCTGGGAGGACGGCCACCCATCTAGCACTGCCGGAGAATATCTGAAAATCTGGCGTATCAGAGCAAATTAATAATAATAATAATTCATGTATTTATAAAGCGCCGAAATCCGACATGTCGCTCTAAGGCACTGAAAAATGTTAAAAATTGTTGAAAATTATTTATTTTGTTTTACTACGTAAAAGAAAACGATCATGGTTGATTGCTACAATAAATATGACGCTGACGTTGCTGCCAATATTCTAGTTAGAAAAAAATGATTATTCGAAGGTTTTTAATTTTCAGGCAATACATTTGTTCTTATTTTGCGTGTTTGGCCCAGACTCACGGTCCATATCATATGGGTTGGTCGATATGGGCAACGGAACAGCGATGTCGGTGGGGTCTGACAGTGGCGTGCAGAGGTGAGGGGGCAAATGGGGCGCCGGCCCCGGTCATCCAAAGTCAGGGGTGCATCCAAAGAGTGAAATTACAAAAGTTTAAATGCTGTAACTAGATGATTTTTCCTATTGTAAGTCTACTAATACATGCTGCGTGGATTTGATTTTACGAAAATTGTTTTGTTGTCAGTACTAATTTTTACTTATTCAAATGCCAGTAATTCTCAGGTTTTTCAATGCCAGGGTCTTATACTTTAGGTGTGCGGCGCATACCCAATCAAACTGATAGTGACGTAACAACTGTTCCAGATCGTGCGGTTAAGGGAAATCACAAAAAATGATTGGAAGATAATCAGGGTTGAAAAAAACGGGTTTTAAAAAAAATTCACATGGGTTTTTTGTTTTTTTTAAATCCGTTTTTCTTGTTTTTTATAAGGGAACAGGTTTTTGTTCTTTTTTTAGAGAAAAACACTATTCTGAATTCCTTTTATTGCATCATGCAATATCACCATTTTGAGAATCACACAATAATAACTTGTTATACCTATTATGGCATTCAAATCCGAAGATAAAGAAATGTAACCCATCTTGGTTTTCACAAAGGGTTGTTGGTCAATTCACTCCAAAGTGGTAAGGTTTGGCAAGCATGCACACAAACAGAGAAAAGCCACTCCCACACAAACTCTGCCATTTCACGTCAAGTTTATGTAGCCTACATGCCCTACTAGTTTAGCATCTATATAGTGTATTTTTTCAACATATGGTTTGGTATGGTCCAACATCAGAAACAGCTTGGATGCAGAAAAATTGGTTAAAATATACCGATTTACAGAGCTGAACAAGACAACCAGGAGAACTTACTCAAACTGTTGGAATTTTTCTTCTCTTTTTTTCAAATCCTTCAAATTTCTTTGCTGTTCGTTTTGTTTCATTAAAAAAATTACAGTACAAGTGTGCTGCTTATTTTACTTTTAACTTCGTTGTACATTTTTCAAAGGAAAAGAAAAGAGTAGGGTTTATGGTGGGTTTTATTGGTTTATATTAAGTTGGCTTTTTAAAAATACCCGGGTGTTTTTTTGGTTGGCCAGGCCGGTCGCCAGGATTTAGCAGCAGAGGGGGCCACATTTTTAAAATACTGTATTGGCTGTATGCAGTAACCAGGAGGCCAAACGTAATATGGGGGGGCACAGATTTCAAATGGGCGGCCGGGCACCGCTGGCGACGGCCCTGTGGTTGGGCCCAATTGCATCAACCCTGAAGATAATTATGGACCTTTAATTGATTTTCTGAGTCAAATTTCAAAACTGTCCTATTTCAACGAACTTGAGTTAGCTGATTTTATGATGTATCACTGGTTTTTCGTTTTTTTGTGCTAATATCGTCGCACACCTGTGCTTGCAGTATGTGCTTCGTTTCGAGCTTCGTCACTAATTGGCGGTTCAAGCGGATTGATCATAACGGCACACAAAAGCCCGTATCTGTTTTGTCCCCAGTAGTTGTACATATAACAACCACATAAAAAACGAAAATTTTCTAGCGTACTATGTTCGCATTCTCAATTACTGTGTAGTTTACAAATTTTAAACTGTCAACCCTGGGAGTCCCCATCCCCGCCGCATACATTTCGATAGACTGCGGTTCGTCGAGGCATTCTCCCAGCCTTGTGTTTTTGCAGTTGTGAGCTGCGCTGACGCAGGGACCGAGTTTATGGGGGAACGAGGGGGACATGTTCCCCCACCTTTTGGACAGGGGGGACATAATATCTTTTGCCCCCCCAACATTTTTTGATAAAAAGTAATGCAGTTGTACAAGTTTAATGTTACTTTGCTGCTGGAAACGTTTCCCCAGCATAAAACCAGAGAATAAATGAGAAAAATAAACATTATGACTGGATTATCTGTAGACACAGTATACAGATTTCCTAGGTAAACTGAATTGTGGTTGTTGAAAATTGTGTTGGTTAATTTGAATTACCGAATTGATGTGCACATGAACTTCGCTCAATTACGAATTCCTGCGCTGGTAGCCCACAATAAGAATACGGTTGCCACTAGGCGCGTAGCCAGGGAGGGCAACGGGGCAATGCCACCTCAATTCCAAAGTTTGCAGGTTAATAAAATATTTCAAGTATAAGCCAAAGAAATACTTCAGTGAAAATAAACGAAACTGCCTCAAGGAACCCGTCCTACGTCAGCTCTAAGTCGAATAGAAACTTGCATCTGACCTTTTGTAATCATCAATGTCCGCAGGTAAAAACAATTGGAGTAACGCTTTTCGCAGCTGTTTTTGGCGCACCAGCTTGCTGTATCCCACCTAATGGTTATGTAAGCTTCATTTCAAGACTATCACAAATTCCTCTCTGATAACCGTGGGTGTTACAATTACAACCTATCCTTGTTTCCAGTGCCAGCGTAGCCTTAAATCAATACCGTAGATTTTTGTTTTTGCACAGTTTTAAAACTACGTGCGTGAATATGGCGTTGAGATAAATTTTATATGTCAAAAGCTCAGACTTTGGCTAAGAAGCGATTTAGTTTCAAAGACTTCTTCATTGCGCCATAGTCACTGTTTAGCAACAATAGCATTCCTTCTAGATATTTATTTGTGATGACATGTATTGTGACGGTTCAATCACAATTATGTGGAGCCTTAACGTTTTCATCAGTGATTTCCCTTTACCTTGCTGTCGAGTAAAAATCAATCTTTTCAAGATATTAGACTCCTCCCTGCTGTTCATAAGCTCAGTGCTTCAACCCTCATCTGATGTTAATTGCCACCCTATCCTACAGTAAATTATTTGAAATCATTTAACTCAGTGGTTCTTAACCTTTTCTCCATCACGCCGCCCTAAAGTAATTTTCCTTTGGCTCACGCCCCCCTTACTATAAATAAGTTGTAAAAACTAAGGTATTTCTTGGTGGATTTGTTTAATTTTAAGGATTTGTAACAAACACTAAGTCCAGGGTTTTGTTAAGGTGTTTGAAGGACCGATTCGAGTCCCTAGAATCGGAGAAATCATCATCGGGTCCCTAGAATCAGAGATATCGGGTCCCTACAGGTCCATACTGGATGCCTAACATTTTCCTTTAAAAAACCTGCTGTGTGCATAGAATACAAACACACACAGTCTGCACAATGCAGATTGGTAAAAACAGACACAACAGAACAATTAATAGCGAATTTGCAGGTAGAACAACAGGGTTACAGACACTTTCGTAAGACTATTGTTCACTTACCGGTAACACTTAGTTCAACACTACATCCATAGTAGGACACTGAGTCCAACCCTGGTCAAGGCCAGGTAACATACAGAAGTATTGTAGCCTGCACACGCCCTCAAACAAACAAACACTGCAACGTCCGAGCACTTAGTCACTAAGTCAAATGCGGTTGTAGTGTTCAAAGAATAAGGGCGAATATAAATAATCTGACTGCATCAAAGCACGCAAAATACGTTGTTAGAATTTCTGCATCGTTCAAGAAAGTGATATATATTTTTCACAATAAGACCTCAAGGTAGGAATGTTGCATTTAACCTGATGAATACTAACACTCGCTCAACACGGCAGGTTGTATAGAGACCTGCACCCAAAATTATAGGCCACTGATTGTTTGACAATTTTGGCCAATGTTTGTTGCAACATTATTTTGCAGTATTAGATGAAAAACTCCTTCTTTTAAGCGATATTGTACAAGATTTACCGGTAGTCATAGATGTGCATGTTCCCACTCGGCCCGTATGTTCAATGTGCTGCCGTTGCTTGTTCTAGACTTGTGCGAACCTTTGCAAATTATTTGTTTGTTTTATTCACTCTGCATAGCTTTGCAACCGCACACTACTTCGCAGAGTGAACACAGATTACTCCGACTAATTGTATATCGGTTAAACCAGTGGTTCCCAAACACTTTCGAGCCGTTACCCTAATCAAGGTAGCGATTATGTCTTATCATCCTATTTCGCAGCTATCGCTCATAATACAGAACAACGTTGTGGTTTTGGTTCCACGGTACCCCCAAAAATTACATATTACCCCGGGGGTAATTTACCCCACTTTGGCAACCACTGGGTTAAACGCTAAAACCGCGTTTTCGCATAAGATTCCAGAACCTCAAACCATTCAAACGAGAAAAAAAGTAGCACAGTTAATGCACAAACCGGATGTTTCAATAGAAATGTTATTTTAATTTTTGGATTTAAACATTTATTCCCCGCCGCTTCGAGCAAAAGAAACGATTCCGAGATTATGCAGCTAAGTGTCGCCATTGGGATGGCCAGAAAGCAAAATTACTTTTTCTTTGGCCGAGAAGTCGACGTCGTATGGTGGTCTGTAGCTGCCAAGCCGTATTTAAAAACTTATTTTCACATTCAACAATAGTGTGGCTCAAGTACAGTTGAATTTTCATAAATATACATTGTCGCATCACAGAAAAACACGGCGGGAGTACTGTAGAAAATTAGTACAATGCAGGTGTACGGCCACATTGCAGAAAGCTCGTCGAATTACACAAAGCCAAAGCGGCATTGCACACTGCGTGGAGCTCTGTCCAATGCGACCAGGCCACAGATGTTATTATTAAAGAGTCTTGGCATGCCGACTAAACAGTCCCCCTAGTTGCGCCCCTGAATATTTGCATGCAGACTCGAATTCAAAATTTCAAGATACTTAACCCGACTTCCATCTCTGCCGGAACTAAGCCAAATAACGTGTAGCGGCGTAAAATTAGCACTGACGCAACGTTTGAAAGGGACACATTTCCGTTCAAAAATTTTTCTTGGTTGTAGAGCATGTAAGGGCTAACGCCCTCCTAGAAATTTCTTGACGCCCCCCCGGTTAAGAACCATTGATTTAACTGCAACGTGAAGAGTCAGCATCAAAATCTAACGTAAGTAGCAAGATGCTTTTTATTTTGCAAGTGCTGAATGAATTGACACTGTCATTACTTAAAGATAATGAGATATCTTGCACAGATGTGGATATTAAAATTTAGGGGGAAGCTCTCATAAAGCAGCCCCAAAAAATCGCCATTGTGAAAGGTAGATGTGGGATTACGTGCTGGATAAAATGGTCAAATTTATTTCACATTTCAATTGATGAACTAAACTCAAGAGCATACGATACATACGAAAGGAACAAAAATTTGTAGCTTTGCAGCTACACAATTGAAAGCTGCCTCCTGTGGCGCATTTTCCCATAAGTTTTGCTTTATTTTGAAAAACATGACTTCCTTCAGAGCTTCTTTAAATGTGGCCCTATAGTGGTACATAACTTTTTTAACTAAACAATGGTGCAAAGCTCTCAAGGGGGAGCACGATATCTCTGAAAAAGCGAGGCCCGAGGCGACTGCCTCGTTATCCTTCCCTAATATCCATCCCTGAGCTTGCAGTCTCTCTTGTTGGCAAAGCGCATGTGACTAAAATGAAACTAAATTTGAATTTTTTCCCATTAGGGCTTCAAATTCCGCAGATAAGTTATTGTATTTTCAAGAAGTCCGTGATTTATACAAATTTACTGACGTGCAGTGCTAAGCTATCTTTACATGCAGCTGAGCGTGTCGTGGCCAGTGAGTTTTGTAATATTGTGGTTATGATTGTGTTTACAGTTTAATTCCATCTTATATTTTAATGAAGTCAGTTAAATTTAGCAGTCTCATCAAACAATATAAACGAAGTAAGTTTAAAGTAACTACAAAGGTTTTACGGAATAGGTTGAACATAGCCAAAAGATCTTACGGATTATCAAAAATCTACACATTTTTCAAACACGTTGAAAGACTCTAGCGTTTCCGGTTATCAACTACATACGCGAATTAATCGCTCAAAAATTAAATGACAACTGGAGCCATTTTATTATGGGATCCATTCTATATATGGATTCTCTTGGAATAAGAGCTTATGATGCCTACTTCGTAGGCGAAATGCATGCTCTGTAAGATCTTAGTGTCTGATTCTTTGCTGGGAAAGGATTTCTTTTCCATAGACAACGGGATCCACTTCTTATATGCGCGAATGTTTTGTAGAAGGCCTACTTCTGAAGTCAGTGCCTCAGAGCAAAGTCGCTTCTCGGCTTCGGTTGAACATGCTGTGTTGGTGCACATCAGAAGCGTGTAAACACAGTACAAAAAGCGCAGTCGTAATGGCGGCTGCAATGAATTCTTGCTCAAGTGCAATACTGGGCATTGAGAGGTTTACTAGCGCGTATGCAAGACAGGTTCATGAACAAATGATGGCATTGATCCAAAGTAGAAGCTTGGAACTTCACTATCAAAACTTTTAAAACTTGTCAGGTCAATGAAAGTCGACTTTTTATTTGTGGGATTAAATCTGAACACATATGTTCAGGAGAAAACGCCAGAAACATGTACGTTTCATGAATGATGCTTTAAAAACAAGGAGCATTAAAAATATTTAAACAATAATAAATATACTTATTTTATATGTGGTGACTTTAATATAAATCGTATGAAGTATTCCAGGGACAACACTGTTACTGAGTATGCAGATGTGCTTCACAATCTTTCTTGCAAAGCACTTATCAGCAAACCCACTAGAATTACTGAACAATCTTCTACACTCATTGATCATATATATACAAATGATACAAAGCATGCCATTGTGAGTGGGATATCTATTTCTGACCTTTCAGATCATCTGCCAACATTTTCTATTGTTAAAACAGCTGATATAAATACTACCTCTAACAATTATACAGTAAGAAATATGAAAAACTTCTGCATAAACGACTTTTTTTAAATTTATATCAACAATTGTCACAAAGTATCCATCATAATGAAAATTCAACTGTTAACTCCCAGTTTGAAACATTTGTGGACATATTTGAAACAGTGGTAAATAATCATGCTCCTCTATGTAACGCATCCAGAAAACAAAAAGAATGCGGCAGAAACCATGGCTTACTCCTAGTATATACAAATCTATTCTCACCAAAAATAAAATGTACCATGAAGTCTATAATAAAAAGAATACCCCCTTGTATAATATGTATGAGGTATGTAGAAATAATCTCTCAAGAATAATCAAAGTGGCAAAACAACAGTACTATTATACTTTGATTTCTTCCAACAAAAATACAAAAAAACTACACCAGATATTAAGTGATTTAATTAACTTAAAATGTAAAAAACGATCACAACCATCTAAGATCCCCACTACCTCGGGTGCTGAAACTCATGACCCTGTCGAAATCGCAAACGAATTTAACTCATTTTTCAGTAAAGTCGGTGAACGAATGGCATCGAATACCCCCCCGTCCTCTGACTCCTTAAAATTTAGCCACTACACAAAATCTTCATTTTTTCTACACAAAACAAGTAAACAAGAAGTACAAACCCTTATTAGCTAATTAGATGAGAAAAAAGCCATTTGTCATGGTGACATTCCAACTAAATTCCTTAAATTATCTAACTCTGTAGTGACACCTTTTTTAACTCATATTTTCAACAGATGCATGACAGCAGGTTATGCAACAGATGCATGACATTATCCCAATTATTTAAAGAAAGCACAGATTGTACCCTTACATAAGACAGGAGACTCAACAATATGCAATAATTATGGACCGTTCTCCTTACTACCACAATTTAACAAAATTTTTGAAAAATTTTTACCTGAAAAATTTTGGTTTGTTGTCTGAACATCAGTATGGATTTCGACCAAATTCTTCAACGGCCTTGGCAGTGGAAGATATTTGTTCTAACCTTTTAGCCAACCACAATAAAGGACTGCACACTTGTTCGCTATGTATAGACTGCTCGAAAGCATTTGATACTGTCGATCATGAAATCTTGTTAAAAAAATGGAAAGGAATTTTCGAATTAGAGGCATACCACTGATTTTAATGAAAAGCTACTTGACAAATCGTAGACAGTTCACGTTTGTGCAAAATATGGCATCTAAAATTAATAAAATTACATGTGGCG
>Ga0210059_1004849_pt1 | contig 21686 bp, 13 predicted proteins | sample Ectturendosymbi2_FD_188042 | JGI IMG/M metagenome (GOLD analysis project Ga0210059, IMG submission 188042) | Ecteinascidia turbinata endosymbiont from Florida, USA - Sample 2 (SPAdes) (version 2) | ecosystem: Host-associated > Tunicates > Ascidians > Unclassified | place: Key West, Florida...
CAGAGTTTTCTTGGCCCTTGGGAGGGCCGCCCCGGTGGGTGGGTGCCGGTGTCGGGGTTGAAAATGCAGAGTCTTGTGGGGTTGACAGCCCACTCCGCATTCCATTGGTGATCACCCCAATGCGCCGTCCGTATGTTATTATTGTCAGAGGAACTGTATGTTGTTATTGTCAGGGAAACCCTGGTTTACCAGATATGACAGAATGGAAGTGTTTTGGCTGATGGTCGGTCATTGCTTTAAATTACTTTTTTATGCAGCATAAACACGTAATCCTTAAGGTTTGCAAACTTTCATTGCAAACATTTTGCGCGCTTTTTTGACGCAAGCGCAAGCGAACTCTTCCCAGTACTGAATACAATTACGATCACAATGCTGTGTTAGATGTTCAAAGAGACAAATAAATCGCTCTTAGTTTGAAACTGCTTTTTACTGCTGAAGCAAGTAAGACAAGGAGTCAAGTTTGTGCCACTGTTAGAGGAAGCGGAATGAAATTTTATAGTGGGGCTTCGTGGACCGACCTAGACGTACTGCCAACATCATAGTTGACTGATCATTCAACCCTTGACGTTTCGCATAATTTATGATTAGGCTGAAATGCGAAAACGCACCAACATTCGCTATGATTTTATCGCAGATTTTTTCGCATTTTGTCAATACCACTAGCTGGAAAAGATACTGGATTCTCCATGAAGCAAACCTACGGCAGAAAATCTCAACTTGGGTACACATGCTCCGTGCCAATTTTGAAATAATGCCAGCGTCAATTTTCAAATAATGTCAGTTTTACAAACCAGCAAAATTTAAAGGCGCTCGTATCATATCCGTTCTTAAAAATTTTGTATCCTTAAATTATGGGCGCCAAGTTCTTGCTCAAATAATATGTATTTGGAACTGTGCAACGCTTTATTGCGCCTAGTAACATGATCTGAATCAGTGGTTCTTAACCTTTACAAACACGCCGAACCCTTACGTAGTTTTCCAAGCTTTTGTGGAACCCCATATTTGCCCAATACACCGGAAAGTAAATGGGTTACATGTTTCAGATGACCTTCATCGAACCCCTGAAACGACTCCGTCGAACCCAGGTTAAGAACCACAGACCTAAAGCTTCGTTGCTGCAAATGGACGGTTCATTAATTTGTCACGGAGATGTTTGCATCAGGATATGCTTACAAAGTCAGGCACTCAGCAAAATTTGACGATATTATACTTCACAAACAAAACGTCAGCATGCAGAAACATAGTGGTGATCTCTTGTACCTCGAAACCCTTGAAAATCAGTGTGGTCCACGTACTCATCCTCCCGTTCCGCCACCCGCAGCCATTCCTAATAACATGCGGAGATGTGGCAAAGTTTTCTGTGAACAAAAGGCAAGGAAAAAACTTAAATCACAAGACTGACATGTTGTTGTGAGCAAACCTGCGAGTTTGTGCGTCGCACTTGAGCACAAAGAGCACCCTCCCAGGGCATTAAACAGGCACATTACAGACAAAAGCTTTATGACTAAACGACACAACTTTGCGTCATATCAAATCGTCGTAAACCGTGGACTTTGTCCCCAACTTTCGAACAAACTGAGTCAGTTGCGAATGTGCATGGTCTGGTGACCATGCAGCAAGTGCATTTGAGACCTGCTGCCAGCAGTCGACAAACAATCTTGAACCCAAACTAAAGATTGCAAGCAGTTTTGTTGTTTTTTTGTAAAACTAATGTTTTTATTTAAATTACCATCGGGAAAAACAAGGTCCAACGGAAAATGTAGTCACTGACATTCACACGTCTTCCTAAATTGGTTAAGTTTTGATAAAATTGAAAAAAGGTTAGGTTGCAAAAACTTAACAATATCTAGACAAAAATTCCATTCTTTCCCTCAGCCATATTGCTTGCTGGTGACCCCAATAAGCACCATGCAATAAATAGGAAAGCTAGAGTTGGCGTCTAGCAGAAACTCACTGTTAAAAAACAGATGATGTTACTGGGAGGTTTACGGACTAAACAACCGCACACGTTGTACAACGACGTTTCTAAGAAGCTGAATCCAGGAAAAACATTCTTTGTCTGAATTTAACAGGATATTTATAGTCAACAATTAGTCACAACGTTTTTGGAAGAATCAGTAAGTAAACTTAAACTATTCTTTCGCAAATTCTTTATTTGATTAAAATCTGCAGGGCTAAAGGCTCCTTCCTAAAACGTGAAAATGGCTGACCGGTTTTGCCGCGTCGTACAACTTGCTGTGTGGCTGGAGCAGGGTCGTCGCCAGGATGTCGCAGCAGGGGGGGCAAAAAACACAAGGGGGAACACATTTTTAAATACAATGTTGGATGTATGCAGCAACCGCCACGAAAAAAGTAACTTGCGATATGTAAACTTTATTCACATTTTACTCGACCCAGAAAGTTATACAGATATGAACGCCAAACCGGCTGAGCACCGTCACTTGATATTTTGCAACTTGGGCAAGCTAAAAGACAAGAAATTGAACATTTAGCAAACCACTAAAACTGCTATTTTTTTGCATATTGTCCTCGATTTTCACCTTTGCCCCTCGCCTCCCCTTTCATGTCGCACGAGCTACAGCATATCAGGCGGTTCGCTGTACAGCAGAAACAATGCAAGAAGACGATACAACGCGGCAATTTAAGCACAAAAGCAAAAAGAATGTCATTCTATGAACCTCTCCGTTTAGAACAAACTTCGTCAAAGATTGGTGCAAGTCTGTTATCTGTTACACGGAAATCATTCAAGTATACCCAGAGGCGGATTTAGCTGATGGGATGCTTCTTGGCTAATCCAATTGTAAGGTACCATCTCCCACTGATACCAGGGAGAATAGAAAAGCGCTAAGTCGAAAATGACGATACTGACGCACTAAAACAGAGGTTCCCAACCTGGGGTGCATGTACTCCCAGGGGTATATTTGCCTAACTGAAGGGGTACGTACATTTGAGGTTAGCATTAGAAGAGAAAAAATAGTTACATTGTCGTATATTTGTTTCTAAATATTTATAGATATATCAAAATCATATGCTTATTGTTAAATGTATCTGTGAATAACCACGATAGAATATATCGTCATACGAGATTTCAGGGATACATGTTCATTGTTCATCTGTCGAAATGCTGAAGGGGTACATGCTCATGTGTCAGAATGCTTAAGGGGTACATGGGAAATATAAGGTTGGGAACCCCTGCTCTAAAAGTACGGTAAATAAAAATTTGCAGATCCTTACTGCGAGTGTCCCACGATGACTGCGCTTGTTCTTAGTTTCGGCGCAAAAGCGTTCAATGACATGGCATTGTGTAAGGCATGCTTGGCTGGCGGGAACACTATTGTCATTTCGACAGGGGAGACAAACGATAACGTCACGGTTACATTTTGGAAAAAACACATGGCCTACGTCAACTGTACATCTCTTTTTTCTTCGCTGTGCTCAACAGTAGCACCCAAAATATGCAATTTCCTAAAAACCAAACACACTAAACACATAAGTAGCGGCCGTAAGGACAAGGGCTGTCAAAATCTTGCACACACGAGCAAAACATGTCAAGTAAAACATCCCAAATGGTTGCAACTGCTAGGTTCACGATTCGATTGTTTGTTGCTTTTCCAGACTGCGAAGAATCGAATGCAAAGAAACCGTCGTGCGGAAGGATGTGATGTTTAAACTTCCCTTATTATGCTGTCATTATTGAAATACGTGTTAAGAAATAAAAAGCTACAATCATCGAATCAAGTCAGACTGAACAGAGCACATAAACAATTAAAAGAGTTTAGTCCTGGCCTTCATAACAAATCGATCCTGGATTTCATTAAACTTTGTTTGCCTAAGTTTGTCATTTTTAAAATGCATCGAATTCTTAGTGTTGTACAACCTGTCCTAGACACATTGTGATCCTTTAATTCAGTTTTAATTCTTTTGAGTCTTTAGAAAAACCTTTCTTATGAGCAGTTTGTGACCACCAAGCTAAGAGGTAAGACTCCGCGTGGTTGGATAGACCGACCAAGAACCACTAATCTAAGGCATCGGACGTCAGACCCAAACGCTGCTCTGTCCTCTTCTTGCTGTTTGTTTTTTGTCTCCTTGGGTAGAGTTATGTGGTTGCCATTTGGCAAAGTGACTTTTGCTTAATATTTAAGCTCATAAAAATTTCTTTGATTTCCTTAGCATGGGAGCAGTACAAACTTGCCCAATTAGTGTACTCAATGGCAATGTGATTTCTGTATGACTGAATAGAAACGCTAACAAATAGAAACGTTAACAAAGTAGCTTATTGCTGAAGATCAGAAAAAGCAACTGTGTTTTTATTGTAGGATAAATGCTAGCATTACACATACCTCTTACCTGCATTATAACCTGTAAGCTTTGATCAGGTCCAACTCAAACACGATCAACCATCAGTGGCGATTCTAGAATGAAAAAAGTGGGAGGGCCACTGCGGGGCCAAGGAAAAGTAGGGGGGGAACATAAATATCTATCTTTCATGGTGATGTTTCATTGTTTTGAAGATTAAGTTGCTATGATTAACCCTATCAAACCCAATATAGGCTTGTGAATGTCATTAAAAAGATGAACTAGCGTTATTATTCACTAGAGACACCTAAACGCAACTGTAGATGTAATCACACACGTGTACTGCTATACCAAAAATTATGCGCTAATCATGCAACTTCCACAGCACTGCACATATAAATCGAAATACCGTTTTCCGTTCACAATTGTGCCGGCCTCACATGAACGAACCAGCTTTAGAAAGCAAACTCAATTCACATGAAAGCGAAATGGTTCCAACCACGAATTCCATCATGACACAGAGACAAGTAGGCTGTTGATAGCCAACTAGTTTCATCAAAATATTCTCATTACAAAGTACATAAAAATAAACCATCTTCCAACGGTTTGGTGACTATACTGACTAATTCGTTTTTGTGGTAGCTTATGGACATTTTGTGATTGTGGTGTAACCAAAACAATGTTTTGCAACTACTATTTACGAGTGTGCAGCGTGGATAGTGTGAGGACTATTCAATGCAGTATGCAGTAAACAACATCGAGGTTTCGGCACCAGTTGCATCTAAGTAGCATAGCAGTACCGCAGATAGGTGTGCATCGGCGTGTACGTGATAGCAAGATGTGACAGTAGGCGTAAAACTGATTTTGCAGAATATTCCCAATAAAGTTGTTTATTTTAATATTCACACTGAATTTTCCTCTGACTGATACTCAAAAACTCAAAAGCTGACTTTTGGAGTGCTTTAGGCCGGACTGGTACACCCGCTAGCTAGACTATATACGGTCTAAAGGCCAGAGGTTTCCGACCCCTGAGTCGTAAAGCATTTTTACCCCTCAACATGGGTGTCGACAGGGAGGTCAGGGAGGACCTTGGCCCACCCGGATTTTGAAATTTTTTGCAAAAAATGGTTGTTTTCTTAGTTTTGAGTGGGAAAAAAACAAATTTCACAACTTTTGGCCCCCCTCGAAAAAATCCTTCCGACGCCCATGGCCCTTGACCAATGTTATCTTGATCTAAGGTGTTGTGTAGTTTTGTCAAGTTTGGAACTAATTTTAACTTCTTTTTGTAGAAGATCGTTGCCGTAATTTGAACAGTAATACGTATGTTTTGAACTTTCTTGTAAAGCTTTGACTTCACTGGCTTTTGATGTTTTTGTAAATGGCTCGTACGTTTTCAGCGAATGTGTTTCTTGAAATTTTTGTTTCAAGCTGAAAGCTGTCTAAAACGGTGATGATATATTTGTATTTCAATAAGATTGCAGAACTGAGGATACGTAGAGCAAGGGCGTACGCAAGGAGGGTTGGGGTTAAACCCCCCTTGAGCTTGATATTTTACAAAAACTTTATTACCTGCGCAAAGGAGATTGATTGTTTTCGCATACTTTTTGCTTGCTAATTTGTCGACTTAATGCAAACACCACGGAATAAATTGGCATGCAAATTTCAAGGAACACTGTAAATGGACCAAAAAGTAATAATTAGGTTTTTGGTGGGAATCTGGGTTATCGTCTGCGTCCAGAAACCATCTCGCCACTTTTTGCAGACCTTTCGTCCACTACGCATGTTTAGGATTGTGTTCCGCGATGTTCACTTTATCCGAAACAATTGTCTTTATTTTGCCTGCGATGGCTGATCAGCGCAAGTGCTGGCCGCATTGGCTTCATTACCAATTTCTGTAGCATGATGGAACTGTTACACGGGCTCAAAAACAGCATTTTTAACATAGAAGCATCCATTTGATAATGTCTCAGCAGGGTAAAAGGAAAACTAAAAGTTAGCTGGACTTCTATACATAACAAAAAATCGAAACTTTTCTTGCGTACTTTATGCGCATTCTCAATTGTATTGTTTAGCAAGATTCGATCTTGCAAACCGGAGTGCGCGCCACCCAGTCCAGCCGCACTTTTTCTATGCTCGACTGCTCGTATTCGACAAGACATTAGCACAGCCTCATTTTGCAGTTGTAAATTGCTCTGACGCAGTGATGAGTGTGTTTTACTGCCCTGTTTTAATGCGCAGCCCTATATTTTTGCAGTTATGAACTGCTGTGTCGTAGCGTTGAGTTTATTTTCCTCCAAATTCAGTGCAATGACACATAAAATAAGGGGAATGCGTGTAGAAAAATATGCATTCTATGTCAACAAACTCCGCCAAAACGTTGGTTTGGAAGCAGGAATATGACGTCATATTGTGACATCACAAACAGCACACACCAAATACAAATGACCACCATATGCCACTAAATGAAACCCCCCCAGGAACATTTCTGCGTACGCCACTGACGTAGAGTTACGTGAAATCGCTTTCCTATTGAAAGTATTTTGTGACTCATTCAATTTCGTCGACTTCGTGGAGACTAGTTATTTTGTTACTGACATAAAAAGATGCATGCGAGTTGAAAAAGAACGCACCTAACTGCCAAACAGCAGTTTGGTCGTGATTGAATGATTGAACTTCCTCAGAACAAGATTGTTGGCACAAATCCTAGTTTCAATTTGAGGCATGCCCAAGCAGACAGCACGTTTTCGCAATGGCTACGCACCGAGTTGGCAGCAGTTTTGTCGAGGAAGTTAAACCTCGCTCGTTGCAAAATAAGTTCGGTGAGTTTCTTTCTGTCATTGATTAACCAAGCAGTTGAATAGTTTTGAGCACTTGAACTATGAGAACTTTGACCAGATTTGTTTGCCAGCTCAGATTCAAGAGGGCCAGTCCAACCAACAACGATGAGCCGAGCCTTTCGGTAAACTAAACGAATGCTAAATGCTGCCGTTGCTGATGGATCAGCGAAGCGAAAGTGTGGTCACGTTTCGCTTCTAAAACAGGACTTTGACCGGCTTCTGTTCCCTCCCAGGAAATGCGGCTTAACTTTGCTAATCAGAACTCTTCATTGCGTTACTCGCAGGGTAGAATGTCGCACCGATTTCAAGGTATACGTTAGCGACGTACGCCGTTGAACATGCGTTTTTTATGGACTGCACCAGCTGTTAAGTTGCCTTTTACCCATGAACAAGTGCAGTCATGACTCGCCATCAAGCAGCAGTCGCAATTAACTCATTTATTTTGAACCAGCTAGGGTTGACGGCCTGCACTATATTCACGCAAGCCAGTGGAACATGTTCGGTTGTTCCTGAACCCGTCTGCGCGGCCGTGAACTGTAGTCGTGTTTACGTTCTCAATCCCAAAATACACTGAGGCGCGCGAGCGGCAATCGCGGTTTTGCAGCTTGCTTGTTGAGCAAGACTGTTAACCCGATAACGGCATCTCGGCAACCCCACGCCTTGCTTACCTGTTTCAATGAAACCGATAGCGAAGGCTCAAAACGTTTGATTTTGGTATGCAATTCGAGACAACCGAACGTACTTTGATTCCTGGCTTGAAAATAAACTGTTTTCTGTTTTGATCCACGCACTGACGTGTTGACGAACTGCCTCTGGTTTGTTTTAAGAAAGTTAGCATAACTTTTTGCTGGATTTTAATCACTTACTTTAGCGAGGCCCATGTCCTGTCCACTATAAACAATGGAGATCGATACGTGCCACACGTCAAGCATTCGTCTTATTTTTTGATTTTGACCAGTGGTACTCAACATGGTCCAGGTGGACCACCTGGAATTTCTAGTGGGCCGCAGAGTGTTTCATAAATTCTTGATAAAACCTTCACTGCCCTACGTGCAATACAGTTTCGACTAGTTGTTCATGAGGTATCAGCACAGCAAAGTGGTCCATCGGATATTTTTTAGAGATAATCCAGGGCCAAAAAAGGTTGAGAACCACTGATTTAGACCTAGCAGCAGTTTGCCCCTTTTAGGAGAAAATCTATTAAATCTGTTCTATTTAACCGTGCTTACGCAGTAAGCAGTTAAAAATTCCCTATTAAGTGTTTTTGGCCTTGGTAACCTACAGTAGTCAAGAAAGCACAAATTGTAGAAATAACTTTAGTTTAACTATTTGTTAACAGCACGATTTGCTACACCACAAAACACAGCAGTTCCTGGCATGAACACAAAACAGCGTAACAGTCGTGGAAAGAGATTTTTTACAATCCGTGCCGCGCTTTCCTTCAACATCGTTTTCAAGTCCAACCACATAAGAGTGTGAGTTCGCCAAATGTTCAAACAAAAAAGCAATCAACAACGAAAATCAGCATTCTATCAAAGTCTATGCCGGATGGACAAGTGATTTCTCAGTTTCGTGTTATAAAACGAATGCGTGCATTTCACAGTTGAGTCAGGCAGTACGGTTCTTTCACAGAAACCAATCACAACGTTTCTTCGTCAGGTAACGCTCGTGTCCATCGAGAATGCTCTTATCAAACGACGTACCTAGTTTTCCCGCGCCCTGGGGCAAACTCAGTTTCGGCGCCCACCCAGCCCGTTCATGGCAACATAGATGCGAAGAATGAGCTGGGAATGAAGGGGCGTCGAAAGCTGACTTGGGCCCTGCAGTCGCTTGCATATACCTGTTTCTAGACCCGTCTGAAAACTTCCTGTGATTGTGACGTCACATAACAGGGCTTTTTGGATCTTGGAAATCATTAACTACCACAGAATTAAGAATCTAATGGTTTCGCGTGAAGCCATTCCCTCTGAAATTTTGGTCACGATTAAATATTTGAACTGTTTTGCTACGACACTCCAAATTGCGGTAATACATCCTCGAATTGTAGCAACTAGTGAAATAAAATGCAAAAGCTAACCAAAAAGTTTCCTGATCATCTGTATAAATATGCATGAATTTTATTGACAAATTTTTTGGGCACAAAAATCTTCTGATAACACAGGATAAAATTGGCCAGAGTTGTACCTTGTAATGTAAACCACGGGTTTGTCCGAGCCTTTTGAAGATGTCGAATCCAGCGCACCCGCTTGTTCCACTCCCTTGTAAGGTTTGGTTACAATCACCGCTGATGCGACCTGTAAGGACCAGGTCAGGGGCGGGCAACCTTTTTCGGTTTGCGTGCCGAAATCTGCTAAATCAATGACAAAATTATTCCCCGTGCCAACCAAAATTTGTGGTGAGGGGTCTGAATTTTGGGCCCCTGTGGCAGCTTGACCCCCCCAAGTGGGGGTATGGAATGCGGCTGATACGGCTCTGTTTGTAGCCATATGGCATCAAAAGTACATAAGGGTTAAATTAAATAACGGATTGCTAACGAACGAAAATGAAGAAACTGACGCCGAGTTTCATCGGATAATACTGCGACTTGTAAGTTATTATCTTTTTCATTCGAAGGGGGGAGGATCTCGTTTCTGAGGCCTCGCTCACGTGCTGGAGAGAAGTGCTCGCGTGCCAAGTTCGGCACGCGTGCCAGGGGTTGCCCAACCCTGGACTAGGGGTTTCTGGAGCATGCACTCTCAGAGTTTTGAGTAACAAAACATCATAAAGGACTGACTGAGGAAGACTCAGGAGTCACGAATACACAAAGGAGAAGAACAGACTGAAGAATGCATATGAAAAACTGAAAGCAAATGAATTTATGCAAAACTGCTAGACAAATATAAAATTGCAAAATCCCAAGCATTTTCTTGGATGTAACACCTTGAAAAGTTGACAGAAAATAAAAGAAATACTGCGATTTAACGCTTTACCTGTAATTATTTAACTTCAAATAAAAAGTTTTTTTTTGCCTTTACTGTAAATTTGTCGATTGCTCGTTGAAAAACCCGCTACAAATCAAATGTATCACATCCACTAATCTAAGAAATATCTAAGGTCAATGACGCTTCGTAGAAAGTTCCAGGTTAGTAATTGTGTGACCTGAATTTTGACAACCATGACCATGGAAATGCTCACTTTCTAGACCAAAGTGATATAAAGCACATGTAGCAGTAATTGCAAAATTCACAATAACTAATATACACAACGTTGTTACACAGCTGGAATTAGAATTTTGCAAAAGTATTCAGCATTTATTTAAACATCCCACAAACAAAAATCATCATAACGTCCTTCAGAACCACACCAAATCCATTTCAACATGAAGTTAGACAAACCATAAAAGTTCAAAAATTTTCGTAAACACCAGATCTGTAGTTGTAACAACCAGGGGTATGCAGATAGGTCTGGTGATTCCCGGAGCAACTGCTTGATTGTATGCCCCCACGAAATTCTAGTATTAAGGAATGTGAATAATACAGCCATTTGAAATGAGTAAAAACTAGTTTTGACAAATAAACAAGTTTTGAAAAATTGAATTAAAATGAATTCAAAGAGCATTTTTTGTTTTTAATGTGTTAGGTTTGCAATCATTTGTTTTACTCTGTGGGCTTGAGACATCTGTTTATAAGCAAATTACTTCCACTCATGGGTAAGTAAGCTATGCATTGTGGAATTAGATGCTGCATTTATTCATGCAAGTACGTATCAGATAGGCCAGTGGTTTTCAACCTTTTTCATGCAGCGACCCATTTTGCAACCCAATTTGACCTAAGGCCCGCTCCCCAAAATTTTCCAGTCAGGCATATGTAATGTAGTTGTGTTTGCACAATAGAAAATCACAACGACTAAAAAATAACGTACGATATCGCTGTGTTGAACAAAGACTCATTTATTAAATTCATGTATACGGCAGCATCAGCGAGAGAGACCCGCGCCGTAACAAATCACTCCTCTCATTGAAAACTAGAATAACGCTCAAGTTAGCTACCGCATTCAGATGTTTAATTTACAAACACAGCACATTTTTACGTCACAAAGTTATTCCCGCGTTACCAATCGCAACAGTACGGTAATGGTCATAATCACACTCAAAACTTTGCAATAGGCATAATTACACTTAAAAACAATTTTGAATGAAAAAGTATGCTATCATTTTTGCCAGGTGATCCTATTATTGTGGCTACGACAAAAAGTGGTTCCATATAGGAAATGTAAAATCTAGAGGTAATGAAGATTTTTATCAAAATCTCCCGCGACCTCTAGAAAAATGGCAAAAGACCCCCAGTTTGAAAACGACTGAGATAGGCTCACCAAAAGAAGATAGCACGTACGGCACGTTCGGAGATAGAATTGTCTCTTGTTTCTCTTAGAAACAGTATCTCAAAAAAGTAGTACAACCATGGAACTTGATGCATTGCCGCCCTTTATATTTTTCTGAACAACAAACAAATGGCTAAGGATATTTTTTTCAGCAAAATCAGATGAAGGAAAAGATGGCAGTACTTCAATCACTGTCACTCCCCCAGGTCACTTAACATACATTTGCATGCCCCCTCAGGCAAGTACCCATCAGATCCATCCAGCACGTTTTAATAGCCAATAAGAAACATTTATTTCAGGGTTGCGAAAATGCGGTCGCGCGACGCGAGTGCGTGACCAAAAACTTGGAGTGCGCGAACGTTTTTTTCACCTTTCATACTTCATGCATATGAATGCTGTATGGCAAAGCTCATGGGTGTGCGCTATTAAAAATTGCTGCGCGCTACTAACACTCACAGAAAATTTTGCATCCCTGGTCTAGTTACAAGATTTTGATAAATGCACTTTTTGTAATTTCACTCTTTGGACGACCCATTGCCTTGGATGTAGGGGGCGTCGCCTCGTTCATCCCCCCTCTACATATCCCTAGTAACAACATTGTGTAAGCTTTATCGCTGCTCTAAAAGCATACTCAGAACGAAGCATCCTACGTGCACTGTGAACGCTGGATTTCCGTACCATTGTGACGCAACTATATAAAATGGTAAAGTCGGAAAGTTTGCAACCTTGGCTGTCTGAAAGAATTATGACACAGCCGTGAGTCAAACCACAAGCGGGCGCTTATTGCTGGAGACAGAAACTCTGCCTTGAAATGCCACTAAGGTTCATAATTGCTCGCTTTGCGAACCTTGGTGATCTTGATGCGATTTCGCAATGACATTCGATATTTTGTAAATTGTAATTATTAGCATCTGCTGACATTTCGTAATTAGTACGTAACATTCCTACCTCAATTTGGATCCCCGAAAGTGCTGCGCCCGGGGGCAGATGTCCCCTCTTGCCCCCCCCCTCGTTACGCCACTGCTCTTACCATCCCACGTTTTTCACTGTTGTCTGAAGTTTCCAAGTTTTCTTGTACGGCAGGGGTCACCGAGCAAGATTCTCAAGCCAAAACATCTGAACGAACTCGAATTTGATTTTATAAAACATAAATATATAAGCCAGGATTTTTTTGGAAGAAAAGCTTGCTTCTTAAACGTGTCTTCCGTAACTTCAAATTTTTTATTTTGGGAGTGAAAACACACTTGGCTCAAAAGTGTCTTCTGTAATTTTCGAGTTTTTTATGGGGGAAAATCAATTTGTTCAAATGCGTCATTTGTAATTTTTTCTAGTGCAGCATAGATTTTGATAAGTGTTGTTAGTTTCAGGTTACTCTCATTTCTGCAATCTATTGACCACAAACGAGTGGCTGGAAGCATTACAAAATATTGTTTTTGAAATAATGTCCTAAAACCTCCCAGTTTTGGCTGCGGCGATGTCAATAATTTGTTGATTTATTGCATAACTATTTACTCATATGCAAGTTACTTGGTCTTCACTGCTCATCGATAAGCGCAAAAATCAAGATATATCGTTGCTGTTATCTTTTTCGTATTAATTGTTTTTATGCATTAAGTAATAAAAAATTTCAGCCGATGTAGAAAGTTTAACACCATTTAAATGATGTAATCTCAACTGATACATTGTTGTATCTTTAGCATCACGTACAACAAGAAAAGTAATTTAGTACTTTTAGTTTCTTTTTATTGAGTTTTGTTTGTTTGTTTGGGTGTAGCGAACTGATTACACCCATCTTGTCCTTGCGTAGCGAAGTCTTATATTTGTGATCTTACTGAACAGCAAATACAGACACTGCTTCATTTCCGCTTTCAAGCTGGCAGCAAGTTTCAGTTAAAGTTGAACTCAAAACATGCGGTTTCCTCTGTGTACTCTAAACCAGGGCTTTCCAAACTTTTTGGTCCGAAGGCCACATTAGCTGTTACACAACAGTTTGAGGGTCGGACATCTTACATAATCAGCCTGTTTACATGGAACATTTCATTGTGGCCTAATTGTGGCTTTTGGTGGATTGTGGCTTTCTATTTTCTGTGTCACGCTTAGAAAGGCCACACTCTTAAGCGTGACTCAGAAAATTAAAAGCCACAATTAGGCCACAATGAAATGTGCCATGTAAACAGGCTAAATGTGATTGTTTCGGGATATGTTGTATTCTAACAAATCAGCACAGTTTTCGATAATATATTATTTTTCATTTTTGACAAAATATCTTTGCAGTCGGATGAAATAGCTTCTCGGGCCGGATCAAATGGGTTCACAGGCCGGATTTGCCCCGCGATCCGTAGTTTGGAGACCTTTGTTCTAAACGAAAGTCTTTGAACGTTTTGCAATAAAACAAAAATTCCATCAAAATTGACGATTCTACTGAAAAAGAAGGTTGATTTCAAAGAGAATATAAAACATGCTGGAAGTATTGGTTTTGGGAAATGCTTCATCTCAGAAGCAATCCAATATTTTGAGCTTTGGTTAGCGAAATGCTGCTTGCACGCAATAGGTTTATTGCCTTTTCATGCGTTTTTCTTCACCAGGGTTTTTGGTGTGAAACTTGTGTGGAGAGAGCATTAGCAGGTTTAAGATGAGCTTGGTTACTAGCATCTCCGGTGCTTTTCGTAGAACAACTTCTGATGCTTTTCTGCGTGCATCGAAACAGTACAATCAAAATGCAATATTTTATGTTGCGAATCGTGTTTACAAGGCCTAACGCTATGAAAGCAGATTATTTTCGTGATGGAAACTACAGCAGTGGGAGCAATTAGTGCCGAGAGTTTTCACAACTTGTGTCCAGAGGTGGCGGAACCAGGGGGTCCTGGCTCCCCCCACTTTTAAATTTCGAATTTTGCGTAAATAAGTTTGAGTAACACAATTAGTATTGGGTCCACTGCCAAATTAAATTGTTTAAAGAAAAAAATATTGCAGATATTTGGCAGTTTTTGTCAATATTCTTTGTAATATATTATTTGTAATTTGGCAGGATTTCGCAATTGTTTGGCAGAATACACCGCACACAGTCTACCACCCTGCTATGGCTTGCTTACCGCATTGGCGTTGTTGAACAGTGTTGCCAGAATAGTGAAATACAACACAATTTTTTCCGAAAATGGTGTAATTTTTCAATGCATGGGCGTCGAAAGGATGTTTTCCAGGCGGGCACCAGTGGATTTTTCCAAACGTTTGTCTACGGGGGGGGGGCAAAAGTGGTGAAATTTGTTTTTTTACCACTCGAAACTAAGAAAATAGCCGTTTTTGCTGAAATTTTCAAATTCCTGCCACCCTTCCGTCACACATGCTTGTGTGTAGGAAAAAGTTCATGTCACACCATTAAAAATTCGTGTAATTTCAAGCGTTTTAACACCATTCTAAATAGAGAAGTTTTGCTGAATCTCATACACAAAATGAAATATTTGACAGATCAATTTCAATTGTGTTTTTGTTTTTGCATTGGCAACACTAAATAGCTATATTTTATTTCTGCACTGGCAACACAACTGGCATCCTTACAGACAACTTGCTAGTTGCTGCTACATATGCTTTGTCTTGTCTTTGCATTCCGGTATATAATGTACTGTAGATGTAGAATGAGTATTCAGACATATTACTTCTGTGTTCAAGGTGTGGAAAAGTGGTGATTTTGAATGTGTTTAAGAAAGGTATCAACGCTGTGTCATGTTTTCCTGTTTTTTAAGGTATGTTCTTGGTGTTTTTAACAACCTAATGGCGATTCCAGCACACGGGCTCTCGGGCTCTGCCCGAGTCTTCGATTACGATTTATAGCGCAGAACGCGAGCTTGTTTGCTACGTATATTTGTGCCACCACTCATGGTCCCACTTCACTACTTTGTTAACTCGGGCTCTTTTCTTTGGGCTGTTCATATATTTTCCTTCCATGTCTGGCCTTTCGCGTTCATGTTACAGGTGACCTGAATAAACCAACAATATCATTCGTAGTATAGGCGTTCTCTCGACTTCGCTCGATCGCGCTTTACTCGGGGCTCATCCCGAGCTGCACTATGTAATTTAAGTGTTTTTGAAACATAATTCATATCGGATTGAATGTTTTTTGAAGCAATGGATTTGTATGGAACGTTCGATTTGAAGTCCAATCCAATGGACAGTTCCCATTTCGAGAATAAATTCAAACAAACAATAAATTGTCCAGCAACTTGGGCTAATATGAATGAGCCTAGTAAGCAGTGGACTTACTGGTGTTAACAATCTGTGACGTACGTTATTCAACAATGGAGAAGTTATCATGAGAACTTCTCATTTACTATTACGTAACTAACGTCACAGAGAAACGATATTGCCAGCCAGAATGGAAGCAAAAGGAAATTTCAGTGACGCAAACGTCGAACGGCTTTATTCAGTCAGAATAAATCGGATGATGATCCCGAGTTGACCTGGGTCGCCCCGATAACAACCTATTTGAATTTCAGGTGGTTCACCGATGCGTTTTCACAGTAGTGTAATTTTGTCTAAAATAGTGTAATTTAGACCAGGGCTTCTCAAACTTTTTTGTTCTGCGGCCCATTTTGAAAAACGTTTTTCTAGGTGACCCCTTGATGGATAGTCTAGATGTCAATGATACATGCAAACGTCCCATAAGTTTGCAAAAACGTTTATATCAGGTTTGTCGAGCCAATTTATTTCGCGACCCCAAAATTATATTTCGCAACCCCGAATGGGGTCGCGACCCATAGTTTGAGGAGCCCTGATTTAGACCAGTGTTTCTTAAACTTTTTTGTCTTATCGCCCCCTTTTCGCCCTCGACACATCGTTGTCGCCCCCCAAGCCTGATAAAGCAAACACAAGGTAGTATTTTTAAAGAATTTTATCTAGAAATCGATACATATCATCATCCCCAGTTCGGTGTGATAGAAGTGCTTGGCGACCTTCACAAAGCTTCGAAATATTGGGAGACATTTTAGTGAGGTAAAGTCGTTGGTCACCTTCCTTATGAATAAGCAAGCGGTTTCTTTCCTTTGGGAGCATTAAGGTCACAGCCGAAATTAACTCAGTGATCGGTAACTGAAGTTAACTCATCGATCAATTACTGGTAGTGGCTGAGCGTTTTTGTCCCATATGTGTTATTTTGCCCCCCTATCGCCACTTTGACCCTCAAAATCGCCCCCAAGGGAGTGATTCCGCCCACTTTGAAAACCACTGATTTAGACTTTCATATGGTGTATAGGTAGTGACGTCATATTTCAGTGCTTGTGACGTCACATATGCCAGTTCAAACCTCAAAAACTTTCTACAGTTTTTCGAAGTGCACTTGTGCCCCCACTTTGAAAAAGGTTTCGCCACCTATGCTTGTGTCCTTCCAAACTAAAAATGCGGCCATACCGTGACTTTAAGCACTTCACTTCTGTCGGTGCTGCAACTGATATAAACTGCGTGTAGCGAAGTGTCAGAAGCTTATAAAGAAAACTAATGTTGCTGGTTTCATTTAAAGCAGCTACGTCTAACCGAAATGGCTTACTGAGTCAAAAATTATGTCACTATCTTAACCAAGGCCGCACATTGAATGACATATTAATGAGGGCCGCACGTTGAATGGCTTACTTTGATCTTAGCAAACTAAATTTAGTTTAAGCTAATGCACTAAAAGCATTCGAATCTTAACTGCAATGGTAAAATGAGTGACAAAAGGGCTCTGCGGACCACTTGCATCAAAAATTTCAAATTCAAGATTATCAAACTAAGGACAGGTTGTCAGTACTTAGGATACTTTTACTACAGCGTAAACCTAAACTGGGCAGCACAAAACATTCAACTGGGCCGCATGTGGCCAGCAGGCCGCGGGTTGGCATAGCTGGTTTAAAGCTTGGCAAAGAAGTTGGAATGTGTGAAATAATTGGGGCTAACGTCAATTTGGGCAGCCAACTCAGTTCTAAACGCTGGTTTTTGCAGAAGGCTGCTGTGAATAATATTGAGCTTCTACACTTGATCATTTTCAGCACCAATCAACGAAACTAATGATATAAAAGTTTCACTTGAGTTTGCCTCTGACTTCGGCAGCGCGCTTCGCTTTATCACGATAAACACTCACCAGTCCATTTTGTTTCCTTGAATCGGTTTCGACGACGAGAACGCGATCTTGCAAAATACACTCGACTCAAGCCAAGCAAAAATGTGTTAGCACGTCAAAACACACCAGCTGCGTTGAAAGCTTTCGTTTTAGCCGCAATTTTTTTGCCAACGTCCATTCTAGCGAAGTAACCGATTGATGAAGTCTTCGTTACGATTTAAATTATGAAATCTACCGTTGCTGTGGCAATATTAGTTTTTGTTATTATTTGCGAGCAGTGTTCCCTCCAAGAAACTTTTACACTGAGCAAATATTTGTTTCAGTGAGCATGAATATTTTAAGGTCGAGTTACTAGAGTTGCAAATAAATCACAACCTTTCTGAATGATTAGAATAGGTATAAAATGTTATCAAAATACGAACAAAGTACAAATTTAATTCAAATAGCTTATTGCTGTTTTCGTGCTTTTCCAGCATTTGTACACTTTGTCCAGATTTCATGCTGAATCTTGATAGCTATCTGGAATATTGCAAGCGCGCGAGAATGATACCTCACTGCGCAAATAGTACTACGGTGGTACTGCGCAGTTGCGCACCTCAAGAGAGAGCAATGATTGCGACAGCCAGCGATCGCATTCGCCTGCTAATTTCATATTTCGATTTGTGTTGTCCGAGAGGAGTTAAAGAGCAGTGCGTTTAAAGTGTTCCTCGATCCTTGTTACAAACCTGAATGCCAGACGCTTGAGCAAATTGTTGCACTTACTCTGAAAATAGCACTTGTTTCGAACTGACAGAAGTTTAAATCAGCGACATTTTATTTCGGCAAATAAGTGAGCCACAAAAAAAACAGTGCAACTCTACAGTCATAGTTGCCACGATGTTTCAATTACAACTTTCCTGAAACTTTTTGCCGTCTTTTGAACTTTTCAAGCTTCGATTTTAAAAATAGTTGCCTGTTTTTTTTCAACGCTTTGGCGCAGTTAAAGAGTATTTTGACGTAATGTAGATCATCAAATGAATGCCGAAGGCTGCTGCATTTTCACCAGTAATTAGTTTACAGAAATTCTGCCACGATTCTGTAAAATGCCAACATTTGTGAAAAACGTATACGTATTTTCTTGATGAGTGCCAACACACAGTTTAACACACACAAAATCGCTTTGAGGGGGAAGACTTAACAGTTATGCTACCTCTTGGCAGACTTGTTATGTTTGCGGTTAAGGAGCGATTCGATCGGATTCGTGCAATCAGATACTTCTCAGAAAGCTGGAAAGCTTTGAGGACTAAATAGGTAGGCCGAACGCCCACGTTTCAACCAGTTCCGCTCTGGTTTGAGAAGGGTCGCGCTTTCTGGTCAGCAACGAAAGGCTGACGTCGTGTGCAACTTCGCAATCACTCGGTGGACTTTGACCGCCGCTACCAAATGACTGCTGCTGCACAAAGCACCACCGTGTCACAAGTTGCAAGCGTGAATTTTTCATGTAATTGCCGACTACGCGCTAAACACCCGAACGACATTTCCAGCAGTGAAGCTGCACTGCATGGCAGGTTATAATGGACGATTGTAAACGGCTTGGCGCTGCGACCGGCCCGGTCTGCGGTGCTGGTGCTGCTGCACGAAGTGTTGCTGCCGCCTGTAAGCAGAGCGCCTGGCATTGCTCGAAGCGGGCTGAAAAAACTTTCTGGGCATTGGATTGAACGGGTGATGCTTTAAAACCGGAATGGGGGCAATGCCCCCTCCTTTTTGTGGGTTTTGGTTAGCCGGATGACTTCGCGGCAAAATCTTTGATGTATAAAGATTGGCTTCATCGCTCCGGATAAATGAAACCGCCATGCTGTCTTTTCTTACATCACAGTATAGAAAGGCACCCAACTCTTTTTGTACATGATTTGTCCAAAAATATCGGGTAGACGTGACTAGTCCGTCCAGATGCTCCGGGTGATCGTCTTCCGGACTCGAAGCCCCGGCCACGAAGTAGTGCACCCCGCCGTCGCCAGTCTCCTTGATGTGCTGAAGAACGCAGTATTTCATGAGTTTTTTAAAAAAACGACAACAACTTTTCAACGTTCAAGTGGGTTTGCTTGCTACCAGCCAATGCTGAAGTGAGACATGAGCAAATTAATTCTGCAGGAAAGTTTGCACAAAAAACGGTTTGACGGTTAATAAATAAACAAATGTTCAATACATTTACCTGCCTTCCGAAGCAGATACAAATAAAAACACGCATCACCAGTTACCCTGGCGAGATTTTCTCACATAATTAGTCCAGTATGTAACAAGACTGGGACAAAATTTTGAGCGTTTTAAGAATGTTTATTGACGTGTAGTTGAGGTGGAACCCATCAAAACTAATTTGTCAGATCTTTGGTATTGCCTACAAAACATTGAGAAACAAACATCCATATATATGGTTAGAAAAGAGGGGTCGCTGCCCTTGCTTTTTTGAGGAACAGTGGCTTTCTCTCACATTTTTGATGTTGTATGAAAATATAGTTGCTGAATTTGTCATTTTCTGAGAAAGTTTCAACAAAAAAATTCTCACTGTTGTCAGCGCTGCAAGATGTGTTGTATTTTATGAAACTTCCTCTACCTTTATAGCACGAAACTCAGGCCCGTATCAAGATTTTAAAGTCTGGGAGGCAAAATACATTTTTAGGGGGGCACGACTTTTTGAATAAATATATTTAGAAAAAATATTTTCTGGGCACAAGAAAATCTGGGGGGGAACAAAAGATTTGGGGGCGTTGCTCTTACGTAATACGCTTACGTAAAATCACACAAGTTTCAAAGGTCTGCAAGAGAAGCATTGTTCAATATCAACGTCAACAGAATTTGTTGTTACATTTAATGTCATCTGAGCTCAAGCAGTCAACACTGACTTACCAACAAACATTTTTCAGTTATAAGCAGGGTTCTGTTTAAGGAAAATGTTAGGTGCCCGGTATAGACCTGTAGGGACCCGATTTCTCTGATTCTAGGGACCCGATTTCCAATTCTAGGGATCCGAATCGGGTCCCTAAAACACTTTAAAAAATCTTTGGTTATAAGCAATTGCTACGAATCAGGTAGGATATGAAAACAATCTGAATAAATTAGCAGCTTTACGAAGACATGGCATAGTTATCTTTTAAACAGTTGCTAACTTTGACTTAAAACATTTCGATCGATCATTGCGAAAAGAAGTCATTTAACGAAGCATTGTTGCAAAAATTTGTAATTAGATTATGTTTTGTTGTCATTTTTCTCGGACCACTTTTTAAAATTCCTAAATCGTTCACTTCTATTTGTAGTACAATTTTGCACCATTGCAATAACACAGCAGGCGAGAAATATAAAAAATAATGTCAATTGATTTCAACGATCTTCAGTCTTTGTTTAAAATTTAAGGTAGATTTCTCTGGCACACAAAAGAAAATCATTTATATTTATCACTCGCTATAATATATTCCAAGAAATATGTGGTTTTGAAACGTATTTTTAAGTTATTGAGAATGACGGAAGTGGAAAACAGCTGAAAACCAACCTATGAATTATTGTTTGAAAGAAGTGCACGTTTGAATTTTAATTACTGATTTAGATTGCTCATTCCGATTTAGGTTACTTTTTTCATTACTTTTGAACTCGAAAGAGTTTATAGTTTTGATTTGAAGTTAGGCATTGCTGCATGGGCAAAACGTTCTACTGCTTATTGGTTACATTTGTCATTTATAAGATGAATCTTTTCTGTGGATGCTGAGTGTTCTCCTTACTTTAATTACTGTTATAGAAGACGGAAAGATAAGATGACATGAGGGGTCAATTCAACAATTTTCAGCAGTGCGTTTTGAGACTACGCATGCGTTTCTCCGAAGCGATTTCTTATATACCTGGTTTAGCAAATGCTGAACTGATCAGTAGCAGGAATTAACATATGGCTAGATTTTGGGAACTCGCACAGAATTTCAAGAGGTGAGGCAGACCTATCGATTGATTTTCCAAAAATCTGTGTTCACCTACGCGCAGTAAAGGTGAAGCTTGGTATGAAGCGTGGAATGCAGATGGGTGGTGTGAGAAAAAAATTAGCATTGTTATCACCAGTTAATAAGTCAGGTTCAACGTTTGAAAAGTAA
>Ga0210059_1004850_pt1 | contig 21683 bp, 18 predicted proteins | sample Ectturendosymbi2_FD_188042 | JGI IMG/M metagenome (GOLD analysis project Ga0210059, IMG submission 188042) | Ecteinascidia turbinata endosymbiont from Florida, USA - Sample 2 (SPAdes) (version 2) | ecosystem: Host-associated > Tunicates > Ascidians > Unclassified | place: Key West, Florida...
TTCTAATACAGTGTTTCTCAACCTTTTTCGGCTCGTCACCCCTTTGGTATTTTCACACAACCTGCAACACCTCCCTGCTCTTTTTTCAATACATATGATATTACAACCATTATGATTACCACAAAATACATTTTCACAAAAAAGAAACGAATTCTCACAGCATTATTACCACAAAAACGCATTTCATAACATTTAAGTTCAGGCGGCTATAGGATTTCACAAACATTTTCAATGCGACGGTTGACTTTGCAACCGTATGGCCAACTTCAAAACCCGTGGTGGGACGTTTTACACTGACTACTTATCTTATATATCCTCGATTTTCCGTTGATTTCGTGCCGTCGTTTTGATGCGAACTAGAGCTGAAAAGACACTCTTGCAGAGAAATGCTGTGGCAACGGAAGCAATATTCGAAACGTCAGTTCAGGCAGTTGTGGTATGATTCACGCGCAGCTCACCAGAGCCGAGAAAGTGACATTTCGCGAAAAAGATCACGTGTTGAGGAATCATTCCGAAGATCACAAAATTGGTCCTGTAGTCAGGACCGGATTAAAGGGTAGGGGGGCCCGGGGCAATTTTTAGTGGAGGGCCCCTATGACGTAATTCATGACGTCATCGTTTGCAAAAGTTATGTTTTCGCTGGTTAGCAAGGTTCCCGTTTGTTTTTTCCGGTAGTCGAGAATGTGCTTACTCAAATTTACATACAGTTAGCTGCGAGAAGAGAATTTATTGATAATAGGGTGTACTTTTGCTAAGAACAAATATTTCATTCACTAGAGAGTGACTGGGCAAGAAACAACATTCACCCAAACAACAAGCAGAAACCAGAGACTACAGACAAAAACACCCGAAAAAGAACATGTCAATATGGCCAGCCAGACTTAGTGTGAAACTCGTTTCCAAGATAATGTCTTGATTTTAATCTTAATTTTCAGGTGCTCTGGTTAACGCCACCGCTTTAACGTTGCTGCTTGAAAGCTTTGCTAGAAAAAGCGATGCAGTAGCGGCGTTTTAGCTAACACTGTCAGATCCTTGCGCTTTTTCTTCTTAGAAGCTTTGCGCTTTTCATAGCTCCTGATGGCATTACGGGTTTCGGCATCGCGCTAGCTAGACACTGCAATCTCGTTTTCTGCTCTTTCGTTCTACGAATCGACTGATTAAAACCTTTTCTGACGGACCACCCAATAACATGTGGTGTAAATGGCGTGAATAGCTTCATATGTTTATGATGTAACACAGCGATTGTAACCAGCGGAAGAAAAGTGGGTTTCCACCACACGTTACCCTCTATGACGAAACGAAGGTGCAGTTCGGTTGCGGCGACTTCGAGACTGCACCAGAACTTCGGGATCATTGGTTCCAGTGTTGCCACTTCTGATATTTTAAAATGACATAAGATGTGATGTTCTCAGATAAATTTCTGATGTCTTGTCGACAAATCTGATGTTGGCTGGGTTGTTTTTTTCCACATTTCCTCTCATTTTAGGACGAAAATAAGTTAGATTCATGATTTTTAAGTTTCTTTCATCAATCTCTCACCCTAATCAGTGGCGTAACTAGAGGTTTGACCCAGGGGCGAAATCGTAGCTGATGGGGGTCCACTGGTCACCGTAGGGCCCACTAACCAAAACTCAGAAAATAAGTTAAGAAAGGCAGTGAATCTCTGGATGTCTGTGCTAGATAAAAAAACGAAAACACCACGAAAAACGCAAAAAATAACAATCTAAAGAATACTAAATATCAAAATGTCAACTGGAGGAGGCCCAGTTTTTACATTTAGCTTGCCAGGGGGAAGATCGCCCTTTGCCCCCCTGTCAGTTAAGCCACTGACCCTAATATGTGTTTGGTTATCGTTTCAAACTAAAGAAGCTCTCTTAGCTGCGTTGAGACTAACATTTTACGTAAATTATAAACGACTTCTCCATAGGCGATATTTCGCTCTGTTTCGGATTCAACGAGGGTAATCGCGCTTTGTTAGATTTGTTAATAGAAGCATTTAGCTTATGTGAAACCGTAGCGTAAAAATTTGATGTTATCTGATGCTGAAAAAGGCAACAATCTGATGTTAACGAGACTGACCCCAGTGGCAACATTGATTGATAGTAAACAGCTGCAACCACTAGCTTTAGCACGCAAATAGTAATGTTTTCGTGACATTTGTGCAATAGGCGTGATGCACGAGTAGACAGTCATACGCATGCCAAAAGAACGATTATTAGGAAAACGTTACCAGTGAAATCAAATATATTTGTATTGAACAAAACCGAAAATACTTATAGGCTATTCAATAGCGATTACTAAATCTGGCAGAAAGTCAAACTTGTAGAGAAATAAATTCCTGTTGGGGGCCCTTGATACTTAACGCAACGTAGGAATATAATATAGAGTTGTATTCTTGTATCGTTTCTGAATCACGGAATTTTTCAAACGAATATTTTATTTGAAACAAATAAATTCCATCACGGGGGGCCCCCTTCCAGCGGGGGGCTCAGGGCAATTGCCCCCGTTGCCTCCCCCTTAATCCGGCCCTGCCTGTAGTTCATCGAGAATACTGGCTATAAGAAGATAATTTGAGAACGGATTTTATACAAGTGCAGCTACTTCCTCCGTGAGCTCAGGGAAATATTGTTGGAACTTAATTTCAAGGGATTGAAGGTGGTCTCTTATAGATGTCTTCAAACGTTCATCAAGTTCGTCAGTTTTTTCCTCAGCGCTTGGACAATTTCTCAAACACAGCAACGTTTCATTGCAATACTTTAGGATGACAGTTTTGTAACTTCGAATAAAACGCTTGCGGATTCGTCGCGAAACTGGATGATGTTTGTAACCTTTCCTTGTAGCTTTAGATTTAGGTTATTCAATTTTCCAAAAACCAACCAAATCTTTCCACAAATGTAAGACAAGGACTGATTTGCTTTCAGTTCTGAAAATACCTTTGTTTCGTCCTTCATCTCAAAACGTGGTTTAGAAAGTTTCTTTTCAATACAGTGTACAGACGTGTGAAGTAGAACAGCTTCGTGTGTCGAATCCATATCTTTGCAGAGTTCTTTTGTACAGACAGGTTAAGGCTTCCAGATTTGATGTAGGTAAGTGATAATTTTTATCGTGGAGTCCAGCAGATTTTCAGAGGAGTAGGTAAAGTTCTCCTAGAAAGCGCACATTGGTGAATGGCACAGGTGTGTACCTTTTGCGCCAGGAGCAAATTCTTGAACCTTATTTTGAAAGCGCAAACGTGATCCCATCAGTCCCGTCGCCACGGGGGGGCTTTGGTGGGCTTAGCCCCCCCAAACAAAGCTCCAAGACCCCTCAAATTGAAATGTGAAACACTATAAATAAGTGGAGTTTTGGTTAATTTTATAATGTCAAGCCCCCACAAACAAACGCAAAGCCCCCCCGCAGAACTGCAGAGCCCCCTATTAAAAACTTTATGGCGACGGTTCTGGATCCACCATTGCAGGAGAGAGCTCCATTAGTTCAAATCCCACAAACGCATTTCCACTGCAACTTTGTCCAATCGAAAAAAAGTTTTTATCTTTTCCAGAGCATCTGCACTTGTAGTTTGCTGTTCCTCACAAAACAGGAGCTCCTCTTTAATGTCTCCTGAGTGAATATATCTCACGAAAACAAGCAACTGAGCACATGAAGTAACATCTGTATACTCATCCACATGAAAACAAAACATAGCACATGCTATGGTTTCATTTATCACCTGGTCTTACATCTTCCGACATAACTGAAATGCGCCTTTGAATCGCATCGCTGGAAAAAGATATTCGTCTCATTTTTGCCTCACTACCTTGTCCAAGAAGTAGTCATACTGTTCTCAACAAATAGGGTTTCACAAGCCTTTCTCCAATCGTTTGAGGTTATTTCCTGGGCAATTTCAAGCGCGAGTTCATGTGATGCATGTGTTCTTGATGACAACTTCCGGCAAGATACGTCCCTGACGTTTCAAACTCGCTTCATGGTCTCGGAAGAATTCTAAACGTTTTGTGGCGTGTTGGAAGGTTTTGTCTCTAAATGCCGTATGAACTTCGAAGGTTTCACAAACTCGGCACTGGAAACAACGTTGCACATTCTTCAGAACATTAGCGTTTCTTGTTCATAGCAAGAATAGAAATGAAAATATCGTAGTACGATTGCAGTTAGAATACAGTATGTTTTTACCAGACTGCTGGTTGCAACTTCGCTATATAATAAGCTGCTGGTATTAAGACTACAACTGTTTTAGAACGAGAACCTCCAAATGTGTCGTTTGACACGAGCAATGTAGCCTACTGCTTGTGTGATTTACTTTTCCTCGGATTTCCACAACAGACGTGCAAGATTGAGGATATAAAGCTAACAGATTCACGTACAATGGTGGTCTAACGATGGAAAGACGTACCTGCTCTTCAGGTTGCGACTTCGGGATGCATGCATTGCCAATCATATTTTTCAACATATTGTGATATCTGAATTGGTAACTCCGATGCTACAAATTGCAAGTAGTAAATTACGACATATGCAACAAACAAGCTGGTTCGAGAAGCAGACATTGTTATGGCCAAATTTTAGGATTTGAACTGACGTGTTAAAACAAAAACGACAAGTTAAAGATATCAATCTGTGCGTACCCCAAAAAACTTTGCGACCCAGGTTGCGAAACGCTGCTCTAGTAGAAATAGAAGCAAGTGTCGGTCAAGTTAGCCGAAGCATTAACATTTCCTGTGATAAGTTGCAGGAACTTTCAGATTTTATGATTTTTCCTGAATGCTTCCGCGGGCCACAGAAAACGCTGTGGCGGGCCACATGGGGCCCCCGGGCCGCTAATTGCCCACCCCTGGGCTAGGGGGGCTTTACATTTGTGCAGTTGGGCTTGACATTCTAAAATTTGAACAAACATCACTGTTTTATAGTGCTTCATATTTAAATTCGGGGGGGATTGGAGCTTTGTTTCGGAGGGACTAAACCGATCAAAGACCCCCGTGGCTACAGGACTGTGTGGCAAAACTTCAGTTTGCTTTATGCAGTTGACTCGCAAAAGTACTTTGGTTACGCGATATGTCAACTTGCTAGATACAGTACGTCAAACTTTCTGTTTATAAGCATGACAGGGCCCAAAGTGGCACAACGCATTCAGGTAGTGTCTATTCTGCTTCATCTATGAGGCAAAACCTGTGCTGGGATTATTTTGCCTTCATTTGAACACAATTGGTTGAAGTGGTCATGTGCAAGAGTCTAGCGCTGAAAAAAGAGGTGTGGGAACGCTGTTCCCATACCAAAAAAAACGAAGGCTACACCAGATAATTCGAATAAAGTGAGCATTTGCCTACAATAACTTCTACACTAGGTCTTCTTGTTTCACTGTAGGCTTTTCAGCAAGATATTTAAAAATCCAAAACACCAGTGTGACAGCATGTGCGAACTGTCTCCAAAAAAGCCAAATATTGCAAAGAAAAAGCCAAAAAGCCAAACAATTATTTTTGACGCCAACTGCCTTTAAAAAAGCCAAATTTGTGAAATTTGGCGTCAAAAAAGCCAATCTGGCAACCATGCTTTCAGATAGCCAGGCTTGCGAACTTTCCCACTTCGTTCTCATTCTATAGTTGCGTCACAATGGACGGGAATCCAGCATTCAGAGTGCATGCAACTGCGCATGCTTTTAGAGCAGCGATTTAATAAATAGTATGTTGTTACGACAACATATCTGATGTTTAGGAAATTATCTGATCTTTGATGGTTTGACAAACTTCGTGTTGAAATGGATTTGATGTGGTTCTGAAGATAATTATGATGATTTTTATTTGTGGGATGTTTAAATAAATCCTGACTACAGTACTTTTGCAAACTTCTACTTGCAAATGGCAACAGCGTTGAGTATATTAGTTATAATTGTGTACTTTTCAGTTACTCTCAGGGCCGCACGAAGAGCAGGGGCATTGCCTCCTGTACACGTGATTTTTGGGTCTCGGTGGAGACCTTGCAAACCGCATGCTTTAGACTTAACTATTGCTACTACATGGGTTCGATCCTAGCAGTTAAGTCAAGGGAAATATTCGCAGGTCAATGCCTGTTTGATTCCCCCATTGCTTCTGACACTTCCCCACTCTCTTTCATAGTCTCTCAATACAAATAAGGGTTGTCCAAGTTTGTTTTATTGTGGAATATATCATTGTCGCATTGTTAAATAGGAACACTTATCAATTTAGGATTTTTTACAGTTCATATAAGGTCTATCGAATCTTGCAGATACAAAGTGCTTTTTCTGAGGGGTATCTGGAATTAGTGGCACAGTTTTAAACCATTATAGCAATTATATATTTAGGTTGTTTATCTCTAGTGGAATTAGAGTTTATATCAAATCGTCTGACTATGGATGACTTTTCCTGTCTAAGGTGGGTGTCTCGGTCAGGAAATTATGAGTCATACCTTAATACTTCAGCTGTTTCCTGGTTTATCAGGTAAACAGAGCCTATTGATTTGCAAGTGTTCAACCCTAGTGATAACTTGTTTTAATAGTAAGTAGTTTTGACATTCTAATGTTTTCATTTATTGTGACAGAACTTTTATTCTGCCAAAGTTAATTTATTGTACAGTACAAAGTGACAGAGTTTCATTAGTATAAAACATCTTAAGATATGTTCAAGGATGTTATCTAGAATTTATGATTCATAGTAACAGAGATTTTAACAAACTATTTTCATGAACCTGTTTGCTTAAGGAGTGTCCCGAAGAAACCGTTTTGTGAAACAGTGTGACAGAGACTATTTTTACTGTCTCTGATTTTACGAAACAGAGTGGCATAGCTTCGCCTTACTTTGTTTTCGTGGAACAGAGTGTCAGAGCTTCGCCGTATTTTTGGTTTACGGATCAGAGCTGCAGAGCTTCGCCGTGTTTTGGTTTCTAAAGTACAGAGTGACAGAACTTCACCTTGAGTTCGTGTCACAGGACAGACTGTCAGAGACTTACTTTGTAGTCAATGACCAGTCTAAAGTGACTTGGAACGCTCGTCAAAGGATCAAGCTAAGCAGTACTTTGCCTCGCGACCCCAAGACTTGCAGTGGAGCACTACAAGAACTGAACAAGGCAACGGCCTTTTGACGATACCAGTTCTTGCAGAGGGCGGCTCATTTGGACAAACCAAACAGCATCTCCCCTGGGCAAGTCACTTTTTGAAGAACTCACGCTGCAATACGTGATAGGGCGTACCCACAGACATGCGCAACACTTGCAATGCAACACCCGAGCCTGGCTACATTGTAAGGCAGAGCCTTCGAAGCTTTATCTCCGACAGCTGACCGAAGAGGGGCAGACTGCCAGAGAGAGAACAGTCAATTGGTGTTAGACCAAGTTCTGATCTGGACGTGCAAATCTAGCCCTTTTTATAGGAAAAAGTCACGCCTTGAGCGTATGGCTTAACTTACATAATCTAACAACCGTTGCCTAGGTGATGCGCATGATCAGAACATGATTGGTGCATGCTTTCACTGGGCGTTTCCGGTCTTGTCTGCTTTGTCATTCTTGTTTAGTAGTCTCGTTTGTCAGTCGACCCAGCCGGTCGCATTTACCTCCGGCGTTCTTCGCAGTTCCTGCTTTTCGGGTTTTCTTGGTTAATTTCACAGTAATTTCAGCCTTTCAGCAGCTGTCCAGCAGCCTTCCAGTAACTGCACAATTTAGCAGTTGTTCAGTAATCTTTCTACAACTTGTCTTTCAAGTTCTGTTGTTGTAACTTTAAGTTCTTTGACATGTAGAGAACAATGAAATTGTTCTGCTACACTCCCCTGTTCTTTCAAAAGGGAGGCAAAGGGGGCGGAGCTAACTTTTCATCACAGTATCATAGGGAATTTCATGGTAACAAGATCTAGTTGAAACAAGTTTATTGCAGCTATTCACGCACCCACAACATTCAGAATGGTTTTCTACACTCTCTGTTATTATTTTTGAGGTCAACATTCTTGCTGAACAGAAACAAACATATTGGTGAAGAATTTTTTGTTTTTTGTAAGTTTGCATTTCCCTCAAAACTTTTTCTGACCTGCTGTTGCTTCGGCTGCTACCTATGTTTTTGTGTAATTTCACCTATAAACTGAGCATCTCCACAGACATGATTATCGAAATTCAGATCACAAAATTGATAGCAAAACTTCCTACAGAGAGTCATTGGCGTTAGGTATTTTCTAGGTAAAAATATGTGACACATTTAAATCTTATCAGCTTTTTGAGAAAAAAATTGATAAATTTTCAGCAGCAAAAGCAAGAAAACTTTGTCCTTGGAATTAGATAATTGCAAGTAAAGCATCAGCTTGCAGTGTTTCTTTTATTTTATGCTGCTACGAACGAGCTGAGGAGCGCTTAAGCTGAGCTTGTACCCACGCGCGGTAAACCCGAGGTACACCATTGCTTGAAGTGTCGTTTGTTTTTTACAAAGTGCTTTCATGTCTGTTGCTGCAACATGATACTGTAGATGAAAATGCTGTTTGGAATCTACGTAGTCGTATTTAATTTCGTTCAAACCACCACATAAAACTTATTGTAACTTACCTTTGTAATGAAATGTCGCTTTTCTGCTACATCGCACGTTCTTTTTCTTGCAGGCGTCACAGCGTTTCTTTCACATTGCAGTTAATTTGGGAAAACGCTATTTTTGTAAGCGTGGTCGCAGGGGTCTTCACTTTAAGCTTCATGCCTCGGATTGTGCTAACTAAACTCAACAACCACATAATTCCCTTTTTTCTAATCTGACGACTTTAGTCTTATGAAAAAAATATCGTCTTTGAGAACTATGAATGACGTTGTTATTACTCCACCGTAATAATAGCATTGTCTGTTTTCATTACCATTTGCATTTTGTTAGATGCTTACAACGTTCACAAGCCCAGCAACAAAAATTTTGCACCCGTGAAAAAACAAACTTTTGGCTGAACAAAAAAAATGCACATCAGCGTTGAATAAAAATCGCCAGTTTGTCTACTAAACGATGTAAGTCGTGAGCAACACAATCTCTGCGATTATAGACATCCACTGTTGCTTTTCAAGTAATATATAATCAGTTGTTGCGCTACGTGTTTTGCTCAAATCGAAATGTTGTTGATACAATTTTACAATTCCACGGTCTCGCTGGGCTACCCTCCAACTTGCAACGAAGCTGTCATATACCCAAGCATCTTGGAAAACACTCTTCAAAACTGACCAGGTTGAAAATGCAATTTTTTACGACTTAGCATTAACGCGCATAGAAAGCAAAGCTTCTTTGCATTCCATGGGTTGCACTGCTTGTAAGCAAACCTACTAAATGGTTGCGGTTATTTTTTGTACCGAAGCATCTCGTCATGATAATTACAGTGTATCAAACTAACACTAGACATCGAGCAGTAAGCTGTTACAATGAATCCAATGCGCAGAACAAATTTACATTCAAATATTGAAGTTGTCATGCTTTTAACGTCGTGCACCAACTTTCAAGTTTTTGCGCACTTTGCTTTGCAATCTTCGCCGATGAAGTTGTACTTTTGGTATTTGTCTTGCAAACATTTTCCTGAAATCACTAACCAATATATTTTGTTTGCTCCCCTCTTTCTTCACTTGAAACATTTCGAAACATCTGCGTAACTTTGTGTTGTAAAAGGAGTACTGCTAGACATCGGTCTTAATTTGAGATATTCCCTATAGTACTCCAAATCAGTAATTTTCCCTACTCACTAAAAAAAATCTGTCTTCTGTGTGAAACTATTTTCGTTGAAGAATTTTACACTTTCACTAAACGGGGCACCGAAATCGCATTATTTTTGTTTTCTGCTACTCATTCAAACAAAGTACTGGTGTTCAGCAAAAATCAAATAAGGCCACTTTGCCAAACACCCAAACTTTTTCTACTGCAAAACTCGTGTTGTGCGTACAATCGCTATGTTTATTGCTTCACAATAATTTTTTAGTTTTCAACATCAGTGATAACTGCTGAAAAATGTCGCACATTCTGTGGACGTTGCCAAACCACAGTTCCCGGTCACTTGAGGCTTTAGGTTTCCGAGCATGCTATAGCCCGTCCGCTCAATCTCCTACCGCCCCGTTTTGAAAACCAAACGTTCCAGGAGAACTACAGGAAAGTGAGATGACGGATAAATCACTTCGCGTCAAACTTGTTATCATGAGTTTGCTTGAACATAATTTAAATCAACGAATCTCACATTTTCGTTCTTTTAACTCTACACGCAAAGTTAACACTGACGAAAGTTTTGGTTCATTTACGTTTAAACCTGACGTAACCCTACCAAACGTCAGGTAGTTGGGCTTTTTTATCATTGCAATTTCGCTGAAATTTTATTTGCCTCCATGTGTAAGTAAAAATTACATGATGCCATTTTTTTGCAAGTGGCCATCGTCTGGGCTAAACAAGCAGAGTTGTAATTGAAAAATTTTGTTTTGATTAACATTTTTAACTTACACAGCCACACAACGTCAAGTGATTGATTTCTTTTATCATCACGATCTTGCTAAAATTTCATTCACCTCCATGTGCTAAGCCGCAAATCACATGATGTCGATTTTTGCATGTGATCGTTGTCCGAATGTAACACCAAACTTTGGATGCTACAACTTCGCGTAAGAAAAGTAACTGTTTTCTGACCACTTGACTTTGATTTTCCTCAGTTGTTAAATAAATTCTGTGTGGTTCTTAGTGTTATTTGCATATATTCATGCAAAAGTTTTTCAGATATTGGGAAAAAGTACGTATGGGCAATGGGCATTCAATGTACTGACAGGGAAACTTAATTTCATAATGGATAAAAGAAATTTTTGGTAGGGTATATGAATAAGATTTCAGTACTGTGGATGCGTAGTGGTACGTGAAATCGATTTTCTATAAATACAATTAACTTGACTGATTCGCTTGCCTGTTATTTTTGTGGGGACCCGTAACATGAATAGGCCTACAGATATGTGCAAGTTTAAATCATCGCAAAAAGATAAAAGCAGACCCGCCGATAGATTCCTCGAAAGCTTTTACAGTAAATCGAGAGGTTTCAATTGTTGATGTTAGGTTTATTTTTCTAGAGCTGATGCCCGCTGCTTAATGCGCATTGCACACCTTTGAAACTAAAGCATTCAATTCTTAGGCTGCACTTTCAAAAGCTGGAATGTTAAGGAAACGGTGGTTGGTCAATTCGCTCTAGAACAGGGGTCACCAGCGTGGTGCCCGTGGGCACCAGGTCGCCCGCAAGTACCGAATAGGTCGCCCGCGGGCCTTTTCTAAAAATAAAATTAGCCTGATCAATGTCTTCATATTAACCAATATCAATACTAAAATAATTTAAGGTAAATTGAGCAAAATTTTTATTTCAGAAGTGTATATCAAACTAGTAGCCCTTCGCATTGATCGGTGCACTAGAAGTAGCTCGCAGTTTCAAAAAGGTTGGTGATCCCTGCTCTAGAGTATCTAAATAACCAATCTTTGCACGAAGGCCATATAAACTACGTTCTACACAAAACTACTATCGCGAATACATTGAACCATGCAGAAGCAAGGACCTTAGTTTAAAATACAAGTAGTCGGTAATTTGTTCAGGGGTTTCACATAAAGCATAGATCAACATAATATTTTTTTGAAAATCTAAAATAATGCATAAAGATTTCGTGGGAGGCTTTGATTGCCCGGTTTGTCCCCCACCCTGGTTGCGGGCCTAATTCAATTTACACGCGCATTAAACCCTGTGACAAACAGTTTTGATCTTTTATTGCTTGACCGTTATCTTGGACACTTTACACACAGCACGAAACTTGCATTGATAAAGACGATTGCTAGCCTACAATCGACTCATAAAGCTAAATGCACTCTATACAGGCGTTTGTGCAGTCTGTGCTTCATTTATATGTGCATGTAGTGTAAAACAAAAATTTCCTATATCATAACTCTTCAATGACTATTTTTTTCAGATCACGTTTTTTCTTTAACAACTTCTTACAAAAAAACATTTCAAGGTTAGGTTTTTCAAAATTGATCCTACGTCTGTAAAACAAGACCAAAACTTTTTTTAAAGTGCAGCAAAAGGAGTGGTAGCGATAGCTCGCTACTAATTTTATTCAGGAACGGGTGCAGTAGCGCCGCTATTAAATTTAAGAAAGAGCGGTAGCGGTAGCGACGCTATTTATAAAGTAGCGATTGCCCACCTCTTAGTTGCAGTAGAGATTGTTTGATATCCCCAAAGGCAGAACAACCAGAACATATCTTGATGTTAAAACCAGGGTTGCGGAGTCGTAAGTAGTCGGAGGTTTTTGGTAGAGTCGGAGTCAGATTTTTTTGTCCAACTCGGACTCCGGATGTTCAATTGGATAATTTTTTGCATCACGCTTCTAAATTGCGAACTCCTGTTGAAATGGGACAATTTCTTTTGAAACTTTTGTTGAAACAGTGATTTCTTGCTGTGTACCACGCTTTCCATTGATTTTAATTGCCAAATTTCATTCCCTTTAATGTCAAGGAGTCGGGAGTTGAAGTCGGAAATTTAGGAAAGTCGGATATTTTACCTCCGACTCCGCAACCCTGGTTAAACGTTGACTATAGGCCTATCTATTTGGTTTTATAGTGCACTGGTATGCATGAGTGTAAGAAGTGGTGGGGGGCTTAGCCCCGTGGATGTTGTAATTAAATATTTGTTTATCAAGTTTTTAGTAACAATATGCTTTTCTATTAGTTTCGAGTTGATGAAATCAAATTCACCACTGTTGAAAAGAAAAAGAAAAAAATTTTTCGGCCACCCCAAAGAAAAATCCATTATTGCCCCAACCCCTGGAAAAATCCATCTGACGCCCGTGCTGGTTTGTGCTGTAATCATTATTACGCCTATACAAATGTAATGTAATGCTGTAAATGAGACATCATCAGCTTCAGTTGAACCTTCTCCAGCAAAAATCCAGTATGAGCAAAAATTTCGCGGTGAATGGTTTTGTTGCCACCCCTTGGCGTAACGTTGAATGCGCGGTTCACCACGAACGGGATGTGCGCAAAGAATTGCACCCATATGTAAGTGGTGTGAACGCGCAATAATGGTAGACCTACCATACGTCCCAGTTTGAACGTCTGTCCCGGTGTCCCGTACCGGTTAGCAAAATGTCCCGGAATTTCACATCAGCGAAATTTTCAAAATGAACTCCAGCCTGATGATGCATTGTTATGGAGTAATTCCGTGCAATGACCATTTGAAAAATTGGGGGCTTATTGTTGCGTCAGTAAGACAAAAATTTTCATTTTTAATCTAAGTGCAATACTTTGTATGTGTTCTCAGACAATCTTAAAACAAATAGATAAGATATAAAATTTGCCAAGGCTCAGGCCTTCGGCCGCCAGCTTGGGACACCAGGGAGGAGGAGTTTTCTGAGAGTGGTCCAAATTTTTTAAACTATGTTCAATACTTTTAAACAATGTTCAACATATTTATCCAGGGGGCGAAAATTTTTTAAGGGGGCTTCGCCCCTCCTGGTTACGGGCCTGGTGTAATGGTATGGTTAGCGATTTCTCTGTGATTTCATTGTAATAAGCTAACATTTTGTCAAGACAATACGTGTTACCATTGTTCACATGTGGCTATTTAGAATATATTGATTGCTAGTCGAGTGGATAAGGTTTTGATCCCTGTTTGCCTGGTCGTTTGTATGATATGGTATTCAAGAGGTGTATATAAACAGACAGGCCCGTAGACAGGTTTTGAGGTTTGGGGGGAAAATGCATTTTTATGGGTAAAGTTTTTGTTATATGTTAAAAACAATTTTTTCTGGGCATAATAAAGTTTAGGGGAACAAAAAAATTAGGGAATGCTGCCCCCGATGGTCCCCCGTGGCTACGGGCCTGTATATAAACAATAGTAATTTCAAACTCAGGATCTGTTGGTGAGACTGAGAAACCTGCCAGTTTGCAATTCATCAATGAGATAGAGCTACCCGCATCAACGAATTGCATGGGAATGAGTTGCTTCCTTCAATTTGGTTAGAACGTGAAGAAATGCAGGTACGCGACTCACGCTTAAATTGATTTCTTACTTACATTTGGCGACCGGTAATTTGCTATGCAAGCAACGTGATTTTTTTACAATAATAAGTGTTAGTCTGAACAAGACTTGCTGTTTATACGATATTTGGAAAAACAAAGGAACATTTGAGCAAAAAAGTTTTTCAACCCCCAAAATAGGTACTCCCGTACACTTATGACAGCCAGGAAGTGAAAAAACGCAGCAGCCGACGGATTGTCTCGCGTTTGTGGTGCCATTAGTGATCTTACAGATCTAACAGGGTTGCATCTTGCATCAATCTTTAGGGCATCCTGGTATTACTTCATTCGCAATAAAAGCTTAGTTTTTTCAATGGAAGCGGCTCGACAGACATGTGTGCAGTGCAGGCCTACTACTTGCTCTGCTGTAAAACCGGGATTTTATAACGTGCCAGCATAGACTTCAAAAGCCCTCTCACAACTTCCCGGAGAGGGAGAAAATATCTTCAGATAGTTATTGACGCGTACAGCCGACGTCCGGTTGCATTTGAGATTTCTTAACGTTATCTGTAACTGACTCCCTTGTTATTCAGCCTTGTACGTTTTCCTTCTTACATGTTCACAGTGAGTGGAACGGTTTTTATTAGCAAAAGTTAAACGATTGCTTGCGCAGCCAGCCGTGGCATTGGTACAAGTCACTCCATTCCGTACCATCCCACTGGAAGCTTGCAGTGTGAGTGATGCAACCAAACTGTCTTCAAAACCGTCTCGCATACGCTGAAAGGTTAAAATTTAGGCCCGTGTGTGTGGGAGTTTATTTTGACCAACGCTTTCTACCCTTGTACAGAATTTGCGGTGCACATCAACAAATGTTGCACCCCATAAGAAGTTCTTCCCCTTCCCTCGTCATTCGATGTTAGATCGATCCTTCTACAGCTGGATGATCACACAAGAAACTGCTTGTCAGAAACAAGAGCGACCCTTTGTGTGAAGAAGTCGACCTGTTAGACGCCAATCCTAAGTCTGCGTTGATTCGATTCCAGGATGGGCGAGAAACGAGTCTTCACTTCACATCTTGCCCCCCACTGGTAAAGGAGTCGAACGTCCTGCTTCCAGCGAAGGTATCGACAAGCCAGCTGTTGCTATTGAACTACCGGAGTCCACAACATCACCATCAGAGTTAAAAACCAAAAACTCCGTGGAGGAGAGACGCCTGTTCGAAAATACCCTTGCCGAGAAAGTACATTTGAAGAAAGTGATAGATAACAAACGGGATCATTTATTCTATTAAGTATAGTTCATTTTCTTCGCAATATAAAATATCCAATCTAACAGCAGATATCGCACTCGCGTCAATGAATGTTATCCAAGCGCAGATACTGCGAAGACGACATTTCTAAAAGTAGCAGAAACTCAAAACAAATTTCAACGTAAATTAAAAGCATCTCGGGAAAAGCCAAATTTTCCTTAATTTCCGTTAAGGTAGATTTTTCTGGACGTGTTTGCCCATCTACACCAGTTTGCAGATTCTTTAAATCAGGGGTTCTCAACCTTTCTCTGACTGTGCAACCCTTCAGTTTTTTAACAGAGCATGTACCCTTAAATTTCTATGACATTACTTCATCATGACTAATAGATTTATTTAACAAGAAGCATTTAATGATTTTTGAAAATGAGATTCACTGATATATGTATAAATACTTGGAAATAAGTAGTATTTTTCCATCTATTATTAACGTTAAATGTACCCCTGCAGATAGGCAATAGTACCTCTAAGGATACATGTAGCCCAGGTGAAAAAAAACCTGTTTTAATTTATGCTCTAGAAACTAGGTTTGTCATTTGTTCAAAAACAACAGACCAATCCAAAAACTTGGTGCAAGCATAGAAAATATCTCAGACTACAAGAATTCTATGTTTCACCTCACCCCAACAAACCGATTATCTATAACTACTTTATGGATTAGACCAGGGGTGCATAACCCCACCGCCTTCGATAAAAATGAATGCGGTTGTGCACATGTCATTTAAATTGAAATTATGGCGGCCGTGCATTAACATACTCTCTGCTACGTGAGGACACTTAGCAGGAAGACAGCCAAGCAGACGTGTGAAAGCAGCCTAAACCCAGTGTGTGGAAGCAAAACAATGCACAAGGTTTATCATGAGGTCACTGGCGACCGCAATTGATAAAAACAAACGCAATGTGGGCAGTCATTGCGAAATTGTTGTGTACCCCTGGATTAGACTCATTAAAAATCAGGTGGACATTACGATTGGCCGGCGACGCTTTGAAATTGTCAAAATGCTTATTAGGACCTTTTCTCAATGTCATACGTAGGGCAACCAAAAAGCAATAAAGTCAATTTTTCTGCCTTTTCAAAAGTTTTTGAAACGTCAACAAACCAAATTACACGTTGATACCATGAGCCACTCTAAAAGTTATTAGGTCAAAATTTTCTTGCCCAGTTTTTTTCTCATTATCGATATTTTATTAAAGTTACACCAAAGATTTTGATATGTTTTTGCAAGCTTAGTTGCAATTCTGAAATAGCAATGGGTTTCTTGCGACTTCTGAGGTAATGTTGTTTAGCTCACTACTGGACGATTGAATATTAAGTAGACTAGGAATGGCAATGTAAGAAACGTGGTCTTACAGTAGCCTACTTGGTTTGGCAAATCTTCAATCCATCATGTATATAGTCTTTTAACTTTATGATGTATGTACTTATCAACATATCATGTTAAACAACTAAATTCTTTAAAAGTTCGAAGCATACTGCATGAATATGTTTCTGAGTTTACTTCAGAATACCGAAGTACACTGAGTTTGCAAATTCTGTTACTGCTTAGTGAAAAGTGGCAAAAGGTTTATGGTGGAAGCACATCGCCGCATGGAGTGGAAAGCATCAACGTGGTTTCTTTCATAAAATTGAAAGTAGCCAGACATTTTTAAAACATGCAATAGATTTTGCAGAAACTACTTTGTTTCATATCAACAGAACAAACTTATCGGTATATGCAGGGCCGGCCCTAACAGACGCGGGGCCCAATGCAAGACCTGGACGCGGGGCCCAATGCAAGACCTAGGCACGGGGCCCCTCTGAGCAGTGATTTTTTTGACTTCATCGTGTTCAGTTAACGATGTTACGATCGTGGTAGAGCGCAGATACACAGTACAGCACTAACACGACAACTGAGCACGTTTGCTAACGTTCGAGAGGAAATTTGCTAATTCTGGCAAGAGCGTTCTTTGTTAACAATGAAATTACATGTCGTTTCTACTGAATTCTCAAGCGCAAGGTGTATCTGGAAAAAATGAATAAGCTACCCAAACACCAAGACACGGGGCCCAATGCAGCTGCATCGGCTTAAGGCCGGCCCTGTGTATATGAATATGCTTTGCATTCCGCATTTTAATTAAACGCAGAAAATTGTTAAGTCAAAATTTTAAGTTTAGGTCAAAAAATTGGTTGCCCTAGTTATAAGGAATGCATGTGTGTTGGAATCTTTGCGGAAAATATTAAAATTACCAGAGTAGAAACAGAAAGGCACAATTAAAAAACAGGATAAAATTAGCGGTATTTTGATACTCGTAGACTTCCCAATAGGTTTAGTCTATCCATGCACGGTTCATGATTGTGAATTTGTTCCTGATTTTGCAGACGGCTATTTCCCGTTTGAGTCTTTATTAAAAAAAACAGGAGCACTTCACAGCACATGGATGGATGTTGTGAACATGGATGAAAACCCTTGCAAACGGCAGAAAACTTGAATCTCGTCGCTTATTTTTCACTACTGACAAACGTTTTAGGACATTTGAAAATGGACGTTTTGTTTTCATTTCAAAAAAAGAATCATTACGTTAGTTGAAGGCAACATTTTTTGTTCACTTTAGGATTGCTGATTCCAAGTCTGCGCGTATTTTATCCATTTTACGCTTCTCAGACCGTTGTTTTGTTTTCACTGATTTGTTGTAATAAAATCGCGCTTTGCTTCAATTAATTCGGTGTTTGAAAAAATTACATGAGCAATGCACCATCACGTCACGCTTTTCGGTCTCATATTTCGTGTACAATAGCTTTAAGCAACGAGCTGCCAAATCAGATATCAGAATAAAACGAAGGCAAGTATTTAACGTTTTGTTTGTTGTTGCATCTTCAATAAAGCAAATGGACGCCAGTTGGTCCAGGAAAATCCCACATGCATCACAACGTGTATCATCACCCTCTTGCGTCATGCACTGGAAGAACGTTAAATGGATCAAGTCGTTTCGTTTCATAAAGTGAAACTGACCAACTCAAATGTCCAGACTGTGTACGGAAAAGGTGAGAATTTGCCATTTGAAAGATCTTTGACTGCTTTCTTCGCAATCGGCAATCGCAATGGTCAACTATTGCATCTGCACAGGGTCAAATGCTTTTTCTTGCTTGAATCAGTTCAGCAAACGCTTTATAGCCAGGATGCAATAGGTTAAAATTGTCGAATTTCTCATATGGCACGAACAATAGCACCTGGGTTTGTCTGTACTGTTGTTCGTCTGTTTGGGCAACCGTTGTTATTTGTGATTTTTCGTTAGTTTTACGTTCATTATCACCATCAATACCAACTACGTCTTCATATCTGTCTTTACGATCAACAAACAGGACATCAAGTTGGACCGGCGTCCACTTTTTTTCCTAAAACATCGTTCATTGCAGTGACAGTTTATCAAAACGAATAGGTACAACAATCTTCTCACATTGAAATGTTTTTATCCAGTGTGTGAAATAGCTTTTACACGCTCGTCGCATTTTGGGAAGATTCATTTTCGGCAATTTTTTCGCAATTTGAGTCCTGCATTCAAAAGTCTTGGTGATTTCAACGTTTTATATCAAGACAACGCTCCTCATGCAGGTCGTTATTCAACCATCAAAACAGAGAAATGAATGAGATGAATGAAAACGAAAGAGTTTGAAACAATTTTAGATTGAAGCAATGTTACATTTTTGGCGGAAAGGCTAAAATGCCAACAGTATTTGAAATCGGTACTTTGTTTAGCGAAATGTTTCGAACATCTAGTACCAAATATGCATTTGAGGTTGAACATTGTTTTGTTGGCCAATGCAATTTTAAGGTATTAAAAAAGGGCCTGGTAAACTCCGCATTCAGTGTCAGATTTGTAGATAATACATTTACGTTTTGGCAAATGTGTTTGTTTACAGGAAAAATTTTGGAAAATCGTATTCGTTATCTGAGTGAAGTTGACGCTTTTAAAAGTTAAATGTCAAAAATAGTTTTGTCCACAAAAAGCAAAACTGCTATTGATACTTTTTTTGGAAAAATTCAGTGTTACAAATATTATTTTTGCTGCTCTTTTCGCATAAACAATAACAAGAGATTAATCAAGCAAACGAAGAGAAATTTAAGGTTTTAACTTGAGGTATCTGCGAAGCACGACCTATTGATTTATACATTTAATCACTTTTTCCGTTTTCTAGGTGTCTCACTTAAAGATCGCCAATAACCCGTTCACTCAAGGGTTTCGCATGGGCGGAGGCAATCCAGTGCGTGAAAGGAAACTTCCTGAGAACGATACTCAAACGCCATCATCATCGTAAGGATCCGATCTGAACGGTTTCAACGAATCAACGAACAAACATTTGAAAATGCAATCTTGCGAAGAACACACCTCAAGTATTCACCAGTGGGCTTTGACCCACATGCTTCGAGTAACGTGATTCTGCACCAACAACGCCTCATCTCCCAGCTTGCGCCAGGGAAGATCTCGATTTTTCCTCTTCAACAAACCATTTCTTCTCCAAACAACATTTTGACGGGAGCTACGAATCACGCCTTCGCCATCGTTTATCAGTCAACTGCCGCTGAAACAAATTTTCCAGAAACCGTTGGCGCAACACCTTCGGAATTTTCTCGCTTCGATTGCAACTTTCAACAGTGCAATCAGACTGACGTTCCACTAACCTCCTGTCGTTTTTCAAGAGAAAGACCACATGGTCAGCACTCTGCTTTAGCGCATCACGGCAATCAACAATATATAACGCAAGATGGCAGCATCTCCAGTTCAGCACCTTTCATCGGTGTTGATTATGAATACACAGCTTCGCGCACGACTGGAGCAGGCGATGAACGTCGCATGGCACAGCAGACTGCACAAGTCAAGCTATGCATCCTGAAAACCTTCAAGAAGCCAGCGCAGTTTTCTACAGCAGTGACGGATGTTTAGCGCGGAGCACAGATCCAGTCTACAACAAAGGGATGTTTAGTGAAGGAAACCACCTGCAAAACACAAGGGAAGGTGTTGCCCAGGAGCAGCAGCCGCTTGTGACAGTCTGTTTAACACTACTCACCTGATTTTCCTGACGTGGCAACACCGATGCCATCGTTCGATTTATCGCTATTAAATAGCATGTCATTATCGCCCTTACAAGCCAAACGCGTAGAGTACTTGAAAGATTTGCGTTTTGTATATAATTTCGCTTGTGCTCCTCTTTTCTAAATTCTTAAGCTGAAATCACGGGTTACATCGGAGAACATTTCCGTCAGTTTCCTGCTGTGAGCTTCCTGTTGTGTATGGAGCTTCAGCAATTAAACAAGTACTAAACGTTTTGTGTAATTGGCTGCACACAACAGCGATTATGTCATGCACACGGAACTGAAAAGTGTGCTTTGCATTGCAAAAGACATTGGTGATGATTATAAATTTTGTGCTTTCGATTTGTCACTGGTGGCGAACCATGACCAAATGACTCGTGTCTGAAGACAGCGGTCGTTTCAAAACAACGAACTGAACACTTTCGTCCAAACGATTAATCGACTAGTTCAAAATGCTGTTGCAACTGGCGAAGATGCATTTAAATAACGATATTGACTTTAGAAATGCGAAAGTGATGATTTTGCATTCGATTCCAAGCTTTATCACTGTACTACTCCATGTCGTTGATTGAATCCCCTGAAATTTGCATCCCATTTCCATTCACCCACAAACAAGTATATAAACCTCGACCAGACTCCAACATGATTTCTGCCGAAAGTGTTGCTTTGTTATCGTGCGGTGTGCTCAATATACAATCTTTTCAAAGTACAAATTTTAGTCGCCAAATATACGATTCCCTAGAAATTTTCGGATGGACTTGAAAAATGAGTGTGCTTGTCAGCGACGTGTGCTTGTCAGCGAACGTTGGAATATAATATAACACTAAATAATGTGCGAATAATATCTTTGTTTAGGAATGTGCTCGATTTTTTTATCTGGGCTCTGCTTCACCCCCCTACAGCATAACATGCAAAACAAGTCACTGTTTCAAAAATCATTTATGAAATAGAGATCACGTGGTGTCGTTGCAGCAATATTATTGATTGCCGATGTCAAAATATTTATTTTCCATGAGACGTAGCAGCCGTCATCTTTGTAATGAAAAAGTATGATCCAAACACGCATATTCTCTAACATCAAAACGAAGAAAATGGTGGCAAAATACTTCTAAAAACATGGTCTTCTTTCGTTTGAGCGAGTTCTTCTTTTATCCACTGCTAGCCCGCCTAGATATCGGGGCAGGTGTTAAGCAGCCATTCGGTTGTCTCATCGTCCAGAACCGTCAGGCCGTGTAGTCCGTGGGGAGGTCGATGGATTGGACATTGGAGGACGACATGGTCGACGGTTTGTTCTGCGCCACACTCACAGGCCGCAGAGGAGGCCATGCCCCATTTGTACAGGCAGGAG